>BNJS01001357.1_pt1 | contig 39528 bp, 56 predicted proteins | sample 8540461 | NCBI WGS metagenome assembly BNJS01 (sample SAMD00202454, study PRJDB9452) | human saliva metagenome | isolation source: human saliva | place: Japan
CTTTCCTCTGTAACAGAACTTGTGGATATTTCCTTCTGATGTGCCTGATGTATAGTGATACTCAAAAGTTTTATACAAAATTTTTCTTTTTTTCCCTGCTTGTCATAAAAACCGTCTTCATAAAGATAAACAGTCGGTTTTTTTCTATAAAAAAACTACTAAATTAAAAATAAAAAAATTATAGTGCATAATATAAAAATCAGCAAAACAACTTCAGGAATAGGCGTCTGTTCAGAATTTTTTTATCAGAAAGGCTTAAAAAAATACACAATGATTCCACCTATTCCAATTATACCTGCCCAGATAGCTAAAAATTAAATCATATGATAATTTCCTTGTGAGTAGAACTGCTTTCAGTTTTTTTCTGTATTTATGCTATTTTTTTCTTATAATTTTTTTCTAATTTTTTTATCAATATTTCCCATGTATTAAATTTCTCCCTAGAAACTTTATCAACTTATATTTTACCAAACTTTTTCAATTTTTTTCTATAAAAAAATGCCAAAACTGAATTTAAAAGCATGTTATTAATTTTTTTATTGCTATTGTTTTTTTATTTAGAATATAATAACATTAATATAAAAAAATAAGAAAAATTTAGAAATTTAGGAGGTCTTATTTTGAAATTAGATAAAGAAAAAATTCTTGCACTTGCACCTAATTCATCTGCTGTTGCAAATGCAAAGAAAATTTGTAGCACTGGATCTTTTGTAAAATTAGCACACTCATCTGATGATACTTTCTATATGGGAGAATGTAAAGGAAGCGGAAAATCAAATTACATTGTTTCTGCTGATTTTGTAGATGAAGAAAATCCTGTTATGAGATGTACTTGTCCAAGTAGACAATTTCCTTGTAAGCATGGTTTAGCCTTATTATTTGAAATAGCTGATGGAAAAACTTTTGAAGAATGTGAAATTCCTGAAGATATTTTAGCAAAAAGAGAAAAGAAAGAAAAAACTAAGGCTAAGAAAGAAAAAGAAAGTGCTGAAGGAACTGTAAAAGAAAAAGAAAGCACCTTCAAAAGTTTCAAAAGCTGCTAGAGCGAAGAAAATTAACAAACAAATAGAAGGTTTAGATTTAATTAAAAATATAAGCACTCAACTTTTAAAATTGGGACTTTCAACAATAGGAACTGTCTCTTTAAAAGAATATAAAGATGTTGTTAAACAACTAGGTGATTACTATTTACCTGGTCCACAAATTCTATTCCAAAAATTAATATTGGAAATTCAAGAATATAAGGAAGACCAAGATACAGTACACTATCAACAAGCTTTAGAATGCTTGAAAAGATTGAGAGCAATAGAGAAAAAAGGAAGAGAATATCTAAAAGAGGAGCTTGAAAAAGAAAATCTTGAAATGAGTGACAATACTCTATATGAAGATTTAGGTGGAGTATGGAAGTTAGAGCAGTTAAATGACTTAGGTTTAAAGAAAGAAAATGCAAAACTTATACAATTAGCATTTGAAGTAACTTATGATGAGGCTAGTAAAATCTATACTGACTATGGATATTGGATAGATATAGAAAGTGGAGAAATATCATATACAGCTAACTATAGACCTCTTTCTGCTTTTAAAAATATATTAAGCAAGACGACTCTAATTTCTCTTTAGTTACAGTACCTACTTTAACTTATTATCCAGGTGGATTGAATAAAAAGAATAAGATGGGCTAGTGCAAACTTTGAAGAAAAAAAGATAAAAACTTCTTTTAAGAAAAATAAAAACTTATGCTAAAAAAATATAGAAGAAGCGACAAAGATTGCTAAAAATGAATTAAAGAATATTCTAACAGATAATCATGTAGCTTTTACTTTTTAGAGTTTGAAAAAGATTATGTTTGTAGAAGAAGAAGGAAGTAAAAAAATACATTTTAGTGGATAAAAAAAATCAAAAGATGATAGAGCTTAGAAATAATGGTTCTAAAGAATTAGCAAAAATTTTCTATGAACTTTTACCAAATGAATGTTTAGAAAATCAAGTTATGTTTGTAAAATTATTCCAAAAAGACAGAACTATCTATGCAGAAGCACATAGTATCATAACAGACGATAAAATTGTTCGTTTAGGATTTTAGGGAGGAGTAGAAAATGAATTTTGAACCTTTATATGAATTAAAAAATAGACTTGAAAATGTAGCAGTTGTTGGAATTAACTTAGCTAAAGATGACTTCCGTCTAAAAAGAGCTGTTGAACAACTTAAAGAATATAGTACTGCTGCCAAGGTATTTAAACAAATATATGATATGGGAAATGAACTGATAAGCACAGATGATGAAGATAAATGTGATTTATTCTTAGATTTACTTGCCTTACTTGATGCTGTACTTTGTACACAGGCTACAACTTATTCAGGTGATAAGCCTCAAGAAATAAAAAGTATTACTAAAACTAAAGATTACTACAAGGAACTTCATTACAGTGAGTTAAGTCCACTTGTCTCTGCCTTTAATAGAGAAGGTGGAGGAAGATTAAATATAATAATGGATACCATTGAAAGTAATCCTGAAATAATGAATGATTTTAGAGTAAAAGCTTGTATGATACACGGGCTTTCTGATAAATACTCTGAAATTGCTGATAGAATGGTAGACGAGCTTAAAAAACAAGGAAAAGATATAGTCCCTATATTAAAAGATGGTTTTGATCCTCAAGGTAAAAGAAATATGCTTTCTAGACTTGAAATTATTGCCTCTCTTTGCAAGGAAGAAGAAAATGACTTCTATAAATATTGTATAGAAAATGGTTCTAAAGAAGTGAAAGAAGATGCAATAGGATATTTAAGCTTTGACCAAAGCAATATTGATTATCTTTTAGATTTAACTAAGACAGAAAAAGGTAAACTTAAGAATAAGGCTTTTGAAGCACTTTCATATATGAGTGATAATAGAGCTGCTGAAGAATGGGGTAAATTCCTTTAAAAAAAGAAAACTTTTGGATAATCTTGAATATTTAAGAGGAACAGATCAACAATGGGCATTAGATTACATAAATGACTTTATAGAAAATTATGTAACAGAAACAAAAAAATAAGACATTAAAGACAGCTGAAGAAAGAAAAAAACTGTTGAATATGATATTCTTAAAAGTATCTCCATTTGTTCTAAAAAAATAGAAATGAGAAAAAGTTTATTATTCTGTAAAGAGCTATACCCTTACAATAAATACGAGATAAAAAAAGAATTTTAAATTTCTATATAGCAAAAGACTTAGATAAAGAAGTAATTGACACAATTAAAGAACTATCAAAAAGAGTATGAAGGAGAATTTTTTACAACAAGAATTCTTAATTTCCCTTATTAAAGATAAAGCTGAAACTACTTATAAAAATTTCTCTAAATATGCAGGAGCAGGAAAAGAAAGAGAAGAAGTAAGAGCATTATTTAATACTTTCATCAGAGGAAATTACTCTAAAAAGAAAAGAAGAACGTAAGATACAAGAAGATTTTAGAGATATGTTCCAAGTAATTTTTACGTATGCATTATGATGAAGAAAACAAAGGAATATATTTTAGAATGGCCAGATACTATCGTTGGTTATCCTATACAAATAAAGTTAGATGGTTTTGATAAGAAATGGTATGATATTATCTTAGGTACTAGCACAGAGATAACAGGAAATCAGGGATTATTATGCTTCATCTCATGGAAATTTTTAGATATTTATACAATCCAAATATAAAAGGGATTAAAAAGAAAAAGTTTGGAGAATTTTTACTATAATATAACGCTTGTTCGTACACCTTATCTCGCTGATATAGAATTTTTTTAAATAAATTAGAATGGAAAGATTATAAAGATTTTCTTGTAGGTAAGATGGATATAGGAAAAAAATATATTTGATATCTTATAGAATATCTTTTATTTCTGATTTCATAAATAAAATTCCTATATCAGAAGAAGATTTGAAAACTCAGATTGAAGAATTACTAGAAAAAAATATAAAACTCTTCAAAAAAATCAACAATAACTTTATGTCAAGAATGGCTAGATAAATTAAATAGTGGAGTAAAAAGTAAAGGAGTTATAAAAAAATGAGTAAAAAAAGAAGAAGTTCAAAGACTGACAGCAGAGCAACTATTCCAAGAAGAAATAGATGCTTTAATCAAGGCAGAAAAAAATCCTATACCTACTGGTTGGAAGATGTCTCCAAAGTCGGTATTAACATATATTTGTGGTGGAAAAGTTGGTAAAAAGACTATAGTTCCTAAATATATTGGAAATAAAAGATTAGTTGAAATAGCTATTTCAACTTTGGTTACAGATAGAGCCTTACTTTTAATTGGAGAGCCAGGAACAGCAAAATCTTGGTTATCTGAACATTTAACTGCTGCAATAAATGGAAACTCAACAAGAGTTATTCAAGGTACAGCAGGAACAACAGAAGAACAAATTAGATATTCTTGGAACTATGCAATGCTTATTGCTGAAGGACCTACAAAGGAAGCCTTAATTCCAAGTCCTATATATAGAGCTATGGAAGATGGAGCTATTGCAAGAGTGGAAGAAATATCTCGTTGTGCCTCAGAAGTACAAGATGCTTTAATCTCTTTATTATCAGAAAAAAGATTATCTGTACCTGAACTTAATTTAGAAATTCCTGCTAAAAAAGGTTTCTCTATAATTGCAACTGCTAACACAAGAGATAAGGGAGTTAACGAAATGTCAGCTGCCTTAAAAACGTCGTTTTTAATATTGTAGTTTTACCAAGTCCTAACTCTCTTGAAGCTGAAATAGATATAGTTAGAACAAGAGTTGAGCAACTTGCTAGCAACCTAGACTTAAATGCAAAATTACCAGAAGATGAAGTTATAGAAAAAGTTTGCACTGTATTTAGAGAACTTAGACAAGGGCTTACTTTAGATGGAAAACAAAAAATAAAAACTACTACTAATGTTCTTTCAACAGCAGAAGCTATATCTCTACTTGCAAATAGTATGGCCTTAGCTGGAAGTTTTGGAGATGGAGAAATATCTGACTATGATTTAGCGGCTGGTCTACAAGGGGCTATTGTTAAAGAAGATAGTAAAGATGGACAAATCTGGACAGAATATTTAGAAAATATTATGAAAAAAAGAGGTTCTGAATGGCTAAACCTTTACAAAGAATGTAAAGAACTTAATAAAACTAGCAAATAAAGGTGGGAAAAATATGAAAAAACAAAATGAGAATAAACCTCATATTTTTGGAGTTAGGCATTTTTCACCAGCAGGAGCATATTATGTAAGAAAATACCTAGATGAAGTGCAACCCAAAGTTGTTTTAATAGAAGCACCTTCTGACTTTACTGATTTAATAGATAAAATCACAGCTAAAGAAGTTGTTCCTCCCATTGCTATAATGGCCTATACTTTGGAAGCACCTATACAGACTATTATATATCCTTTTGCAGAATTCTCACCTGAATATCAAGCTATTCTATGGGCAAAGGAAAATAAGGTTGAATGTAGATTTTGTGACCTACCTTCATCTGTTTTCTTAGCTATACAGAATAAAGGAGAAAATCCTTCTGAAGAAAGTTTAAATAGCTATATTCATAGAAAGATTGATGAGTTTTCAGAAGATAGTGACAGTGAAGTTTTTTGGGAAAGAGTTATGGAACAGGCAGCCGATTATCAGGTATATCGTAGTGGTGCTAGAGATTATGGAACAAATTTAAGAGAACTTACTTTAGCAAATACTAAATCAGATGCTGAAAATATTATAAGAGAAGCCTATATGTGTAAGCAAGTTGCTGAACTATGTGAAGAAGGCTTTAAGATGAATGAAATAGCTATGGTTGTTGGAGCTTTCCATATAGAAGGGATAGAAAAAGGAAATTTCCTAAGTGATGAAGAGTTTAATCTATTAAAAAAAGTGGAAACAAAAAAGACTTTAATGCCTTATTCTTACTATAAGTTATCAACTTATTCTAACTATGGAGCTGGAAATAAAGCACCTGGCTATTATGAACTTCTATGGCAAGGCTTAAATAAGGAAGATATATATTATGCAGTTTATGGATATTTAAGTAGATTAGCTGACTTTCAAAGAACAAGTGGAAATATGGTATCATCTGCACAAATTATTGAGGCAGTACAACTTGCAATTTCTTTAGCTAATATACATAATAGTAAAATCCCTACTCTTAAAGATATGCAAGATGCTGCTATAACTTGTATGGCTCAGGGTAGCCACTCAGAAATAGTTTTAGCTATGGCAAACACAGAAGTTGGAAAGAAGATTGGAAAAATACCACAAGACTCTATACAAACTTCTATACAATCTGATTTCTATTCTATATTAAAAGAATTGAAACTTGAAAAAAATATCAAACTCTTACAGCTACAGAATTGAGATTGGATTTAAGAGAAAATATAAGAGTAAAATCTGAGAAACTTGCTTTCTTAGACTTAGAACGTTCTTATTTTTTTCCATAGATTAAGAGTTCTTAAAAATTTCTTTTGTTAATTTTTCTTGATAAGGTACAAGATAATAAAACTTGGGCAGAAGACTGGGTTTTACAATGGACTCCTGAAGCAGAGATAGAAATAGTAGAAGCTATTTTAAAAGGAGACACTATTGAATTTGCAACAGCTTTTGAATTAAATCAAAGAATAGAAAATTCAAGCTCTATATCTATGATTGCAGAAATTGTAAAAGATGCTTTTTATTGTGGACTACCTAAGAGTTTAGAACAAGCATTTCAAGCTTTACAAAGTTGTATGGCTGATGATATTCCTATCAATGAGATTTCTAAAACTTCAACTACTCTTTCTATAATGTTACGTTATGGAGATATTAGAAAATTAGATAGAGATGTACTTATTCCAATACTTGAGCAACTATTTTTAAGAGCTTGTTTAATCTTACCTACTGAGGCATTCTGTGATGCTAATGCAGCTATTGAACTTGCTGAAGCTATAATAGGCTTACATAATGTGGTTGAAAATCATGACTTTTTAGATAGAGAAAGATGGTATGCACTTCTTACTGAAGTTGCAAAAAGAGATAATTTAAACACTAAAATATCAGGGCTTGCTATGGCAATCTTGCTTGAAACTGGAAAAATTTCTAATGATGAACTTGGATTAGAGGTTGAAAGAAGATTATCAAAAGCTATACCTGCTGATTTAGGAGCAAGTTGGTTTGAAGGTTTATCAATGAAAAATCACTATACTCTAATTGCAAGACTTGGGCTTTGGGAAAAACTTCAAGACTACATCTCAGCCTTAGATGAAGATGAGTTTAAAAGAGCCTTAGTATTTTTAAGAAGAGCTTTTGCTGATTTTTCTTCTAATGAAAAACATGATATAGCTGAAAATATGGCTGAAATATGGGGCTTAAATAAGATTGCTGTAAGTGAAGCTATGAATAAAGATTTAAAAGAAGAGGAAATTGAAGTAATTTCAAGCCTTGATGACTTTGATTTTGATGATATTTAGGGGGAATGATGGACTATAAAGAAGATATAAAACGTTGGAGATTAATATTAGGAAAAAGATACTCAAGATACTTTCTCCTCTATGAACTCTGAAGCTATTTCTTCTCTTAGTGAAGAAGATTGGCTTATGGATAGAGCTTTAGATGCCATTTATAATCCCTCAGGAAAATTTATGGGTGATGCTGCCTTAGGTGCTGGAAGAGGACCTTCTAACCCTCAAATAAGTAAATGGCTTGGAGATGTTAGAGATTTATTTGATAAAGAATTAGTTAAAATTATTCAAACTGATGCTATGGATAGATGTGGTTTAAAGCAATTAATTTTTTTGAGCCTGAAATATTGGAGCAAGTTGAACCTGATATAAGTCTTGCATCTACAATTATGCTTTTAAAGGATCAAATTCCTAAACATAGTAAAGAAAGTGTAAGAGCCTTTATCAAAAAAATAGTGGAAGAAATCAATAAATTATTAGAAAGTGATATAAAAAGAGCTGTTAGAGCTGCACTTAATAAGAGACAACATTCTCCTATTCCTTCAGCCTCAGCACTTGACTTTAAGAGAACTATCCAAAGAGGAATAAAAAAATTATAATAAAGAATTGAAAAAAAATTATTCCCGAACATTACTATTTCTTTTGAGAGAGCCAGTACTAGTCCTTCAAGTAAATTTACAGTTATTTTTAGATATAGACCAAAGTGGTTCTATGGGAGAATCTGTTATATATTCTTCAGTAATGGCTTGTATCTTAGCAAGTATGGCTGCACTAAAGACTCGTATTGTTGCTTTCGATACTAATATTGTGGATTTAACAGAAAAATCTGATGATCCTGTTGATTTACTGTATGGTTTCCAATTAGGTGGTGGTACTGATATCAATAAATCTATCACCTATTGTATGAACTATATTGAAAAATCCTAAAAAAACTATATTTTTTTCTTAATTTCTGACCTTATGGAAGGTGGAAATCGTGGTGGAATGTTAAGACATTTACAAGAAATGAAAGATTCAGGAGTGATAGTTGTTTGTCTTCTTGCAATTTCAGGTGATGGACAACCTTATTATGATGCACAAATGGCTGGAAAAATCTCTTCAATGGGTATTCCTTGTTTTGCTTGTAATCCTGAAAAAAATTACCTCTTTTACTTGAAAGAGTATTAAAAGGACTAGATTTAAATTCTTTTCCAAGAAGAATTTAAGAAGAAATAGTGATAAAAAGTTATTTTGATAGAAAACAAAAAAATATAACTATAAATAGAGGAGTCGGTTGCCTCCTCTAAAAGTCATTCAATATACTCATAAGTACATCTTTTTTTGATTATTAAAAAAATAAATTTACTTTATTTATAAATAAAAAAATACTAATCAAATATTAGCATTCTTAAAAAAAATATGGAGGCGACAACCAGATTCGAACTGGTGTACAAGGTTTTGCAGACCTCTGCCTAAGCCCCTCGACCATGTCGCCAAAAATTACTTTAAAAAGTATACCATTAATATTTGAAATTGTCAACTAGAAAAAAATTTTTCATTCTTCTAAATTCATAAGATTTTTTTAAAAAAAGGCTGTCTTTAAATAGTGAAAATATAAATAATAATATAAAAAAACTAGATTTTTTTCATTTACTAGAATTTAACTTATACAAAACAGTCATTCATAAAGAAAAAAAGTCAAAATTCACCTGAAAAAAATCAGGTTGTTGACTTTTTCCTAAATTCATTTCCTGCTTTGCATTGTGAAATTATAGAAAACTCATAAATATAATTTTTTTAATATTATTCTCAAATTTTTTTATTTTTAAATCAGCCTTTTTTTATTTAAAAATTTATTAATTAAAACCCTAAAAAAATATTTTTCTTTGCATTTTTCAATATCAGTTTCGTCAGGGTGTTTTGCAGCTTCTGCCCATCTTTTTTCAGTTTCAGGAGTTGCAGCATGATGACCTGTAAGTATCCCTTCTTTAGTCATTTTTCTAAATTTCTCAATCAGCTGCGGAGAAACAGCACCTTGGCAAATAAACTCCCTTTCAACTTTGTTCCCATTGGATTCAAGAAATTCCCGCACTGCAGTCATACATTTTTTTGCATGCTCAGAATCAGATTTTGCTCCAAGTGTTCCAAATGCCGACACTGATTTGTTTCTTATTTTTGACATAAAGGCTTTCATTTTTTCATCAGCATCACCTTTGTCAACCCAGTATCCAACTATTATTTTATCATAATCATCAGGATTTATTTTATCTGAATCTTTTACATTTAGTAATTCCTTATCTCCTTCAATTACTGAAAATATTGCATTAGCTATTTTTTCTGTATTTCCCGTCAATGTGGAAAAATATTACCAGCTTTTTTTCATTTCTGTTTCCTCCCAGACATTTTTTTCAAAATAACACTACTTATATTATTTCCCCAGAAAATTCCTTCTGTCGTGAGTTCCGTGTGTGTATCATATACTTTCATATATCCCTTGGCTTCAAAATTTTTTTAAATAATTTATAAAGCCCTTCAAATACTTCTTCTGAAACATATTTTTTTCAAGTCTGTAAAATATACTTTGGGATATTGAAATAATCCACTTATCCTTTTAAATCTATTTTCCTCTTCTGTATTTTCTGACAGCATATAAAATGCTTTTTCATTATTTATCCTGAAAATATCAGTATCGGCAATCTTTCCACCGGCTCCAACTCCTATTGGCAGTATGTCAGCTCCCTTATGTGTGAATCTTATATAATTATACCTGTCTTTTCCTTTTCTGACAACTTTTGTATGTTCCATTACTTCATATTCTCCTGTTGCCAGCAATTTTTCAAGGAAAGCATGATGAAGTTTTCTGTCAGTTTCCAGCTGATAGTTCAGTTCAAATGTATTTTCCTTTATATCTTTTGACATTTTAGAACCTTCATGAATCATAAGTGAATAAAAACTTGTACTGTCTATTTCCAAATCAGCTACAATTTTTGCATCCTCCATAACTTCTTCCACAGTTTCTTCAGGATAGTTGTATATAATATCTGTACAGACCATTCCACTGAAGTTTTCCTTTAGCTCCTTAAGCCTTCTTATTGCTTCTTCCTTAGTAAATGTCCTATTCAGCATATTTCTTCCCTTTTCAGCAAACGACTGTATTCCTACACTTAGCCTATTCACTCCATATTTTTCCAGAATTTTTATTTTATTCAAATTCAGATTATGTAAGGTCGTTTCAAGGGTAAATTCACAATCATCTGACAGATTATAGTTTTCATGTATGCTTTTAAATATTTTTTCAAGCTGATGTTCCTTCAGTATTGTAGGAGTTCCTCCACCAAAAAATACTACTTTTATTTCCTTGCTTTTCATATATGGAGTTTTTCCATACTTTTCAAATTCTGATACAAGGAAATTTGTATAATCTTCCAGGTCATTATCTAATTTTTTTCTGTTAAGATTGCAGAAGGAACATATTTTTATCACAATAAGGAACGTGTACATATATTACTCCTTCCTTTTTCTTTGGCAGGATTTTTCCAACAGCTTGAAAAAGTTCAGTTTCTGTTATCATTTTTTTGTTTTTTTCTAAAATGATTTGAAACTAGTCCACTTGAATCTGCATGGGATTTAAACCTTTTTGTAAAATTCCCTTTTTCTTCATCCTCAGTTATATTCTCATCCTGTTTTTTTCACTGGGATGACCTACAGCTCAAGCTGTACTTCTGTAACTTTTTCTGTCTTCACTTATGTCAAAAGGCTGTTCTTGGTCCATTTATATATCTTCCGTTCAAAAACTTTACCTTCAGAAGATGAAAGACAGGTATATTTCTAGTCATCTGAATTGCCATATCCACCTTCTGAAAGTTATCTAAAAATTTCTTCATATCCTTTACCTTTTTTTCCACAAATTCAATTTTTCACTTTATATGTCAATCTTTTTCTCATTGAAACCATAACTGCAGAAGACTCATCCTCTATAAACAGGAGAGTCACCTTTCCATTATTTTTTTCAAGCTTGTAAAATATTCTTCCGTTTCATTGATAAAAAAATATAGTTATCTCCCTGATATCTGAAAAAAATGGTGCATAACCCACAATAGGATTTCCTTCCGGAGATACTGTCCCTAATATAACAGAACTAAAATTATCAATAAATCCACTTATTTCAAGCTTATTTCTTTCTTCTTCAGAATGCCCCTTTTCATCATTCATATGATCTAAAATTTTATTCAACATCTTTTTTTCTCCTGTTTTTTTAACCGCTCCTGGATGCATTTTTTTCCACTCCAGATACTGCTATTTTTTTCTTCTGCATGTTTACAAGGAACTTCTCTTGGTATTCCCAGTGCTTCTCTCGCCATCTTGGCCATTTTTACAAAGCTCCATATGCAAGTCTTCAAGTTTTGTTTTTCTTAGTAAGCTTTTACTTTTTACTTCTTCACTTCCATTCACTTTTTAAAGTCATTTCCTCTTCATTCACATCCAGTAACTCCGCTTCCTTAACTTCTTCTCCTCTATTATTGAAATGACGTACATACAATGGAAGTACATCCTTATGTTCGTGGTTCATATGTTCTAAAAATTTCTTTCATCATTTTTTTATTTCCTCCATTTTTTTATTAGTTTTTTTATTTTTTTAATATATTCAATTACTTTAATTCAAAGTTAAACGGCTTTTGATATTGTACATTTTAATGTATCAGGATTTTTTTACATTTACTCTTATTCTGATTCTGCACTTTTTGCCTCCTGCTGAAATACTCTACTTCCTCCTGAAGCTGAAATCACACTGACTGAACCGCTTCTATTAAATCGCAATTTTACCATTACTACAACAACACCTTTATTTCCGAGTCTTTGTGCTTTGCAATAGGATATTTCAAGTTTGGATTATAGGATACCGTAAAGTCTTTTTCCTTCATTACATACATCTGTATTTTTTTACCTTCTCCATTACCTGTTCCCGTTCCTTGTCCTCCACCTGAACCTCCTCCAGATCCACCTGAAGTTTTTCCGGAACCTGAACTGCCGTGACCATTTCCACTACCGGCATTTGCGTGGTTTCCACTTCCTTCTCCTGAATGACCTGTTCCTGCTTTATTTCCACTTGCCAAAAGCTGAACTGTTTGAATGTCCTGATTCATTTCCTCTACTTTGTACAGTTTTTCCCGTTATTTCCTGAAGGTTGAACTGCTGATGAGGCACCACCTTGCGAAACAGGTATTTTATTATCTGATTTGGAAGTTTTTTTAACTGTTCTGTCTTATTCTGTAAAACTGCTGATGCATTTTCCTTTTGATTATTTTGTTGTATATTTTGGCTACTAACTGTATTTATTTTTTCCTGTGGCTGAGAAACTGGACTTGTCTGCTGAATTCCTGTATTATCATTACCTTTAGCAGAAATTCCCACTCCATCGCTTTTCTGCCCTGCTCCTTGGGAAGTATCATTAAATACATTTTCATTTAAATTTACAGTTACTGTTTCATCCTGTTCCTTCCCTTTTTCCTCCGCCACCGGAAGTATAGTAAACTACTGGAATAAAAAAAGAGCTATTATATTTAAAATTATTGAAATTATATAAAATTTCATTTTTTTCCCCTTCTTTACAACTTTTTAAAAAAATTTATTTCGTCTTTTTGATAAACGTCAGCTATATAATCTATCATTCTAGGTGATCCCTTAATATCTGACCTGTTTCCAAAACAACAAATTTACTATTTTTTTATTGCATTGATGTCCTTTATCTGAGGATTCGCCTTCACTATTTCCTGCGGATTCTTTACAAATGTCAGAATTATATCAGGATTTTTCTTTTTATTATGTATTCAGGTGTCAAAGTAGGACTCATCCCTTCCATTCCTCTGCTAATATTTTTTTAATTTTCAGCATTTCCATAATATCATTAGGCAATGTTCCTTTACCAAAAAAACCCTCATTGGTGTAGGTGCCAGTATAAACAGACCTTTTTTTGCTCATCTTTGGCCATTTTTTTAATTTCTTCTATTTTTCTGTCTTTTTTTCAGCAATTATTTTTTTCCGCCTCTTCTTCTTTTTCCAAGAATTTCTGCTATTTTTCTGAAAAATTCTTAAATATATCCTCTATTGAATTTGCCTGTACTTTTATAACTTCAATATTATTGGAATTTAAATTTTTATCAATAGCATCTGATGAATGAAAAGCTGTAATTACTAAATCCGGTTTCAATGCTATTATTTTTTCCAGTGACGGATTTATAAACGTCCCGACACTTTCAAGTTTTTCCGTTTTTTCTTCAGGCCAGATTTTTAGAATTTTTCCAGTCTGGCAATTCCAACAATTTTATCTTCACCTCCAAGAAGATATACCATTTCAATAACTGCCGGATCAAGAACAACTATTCTGTCATATTTTTTCCCACTTTTATCATTTACTTTAGTTTCAGTATTTACATTGGTTTTTTCATTTTCCTTTTTACCGCATGAAAAAATTGCAAATAATAAGACTAAAATAAATAAACTGTATTTTGCCAATTTTTCTATTTTAATATTTTCCATTGTTTTTTTGCCTCCTAAATCTTATTCGGTATTACATAAGAAAAAAACCATTATTTTTCTATCACTTCACAGTTAAATCCGTATATCTCTTCCAGAATTTCAGGCCTGAAAAAGCTCCTTTGGAGTGCCTTCATATGCTATTTTTTTCCATTCTTCAGTAATATTATGCTGTCGCAGTACATTGAAGCCAGATTCAGATCATGAAGCACCATTACTGCTGTAAGACTTTCATTTTGTACAAAATATGAAGTAAGTCTCATTATTTCCAGTGCATAATTCATATCAAGAGCTGAAGTAGGTTCATCAAGAAGCATTATATTTGTATTCTGGGCAAGTGCCCTTGCCAGAAGAACCCTCTGGAATTCTCCTCCCGACAGTGAAAAAATAACTCGATTCTTAAATTTATCTATTTTCAGCATCTGCATTATTTTTTCTACTTTTTCCCTGTCTTCCCTGTCAAATCCTGTCCACTTATTTTTCATATAAGGAACTCTTCCCATATAGACAACATCTTCTACTGTCAAAGGCATTGTAAGGGAAGATTTCTGAGGGAACAAAAGCTTAATATTTCAGCAAGTTCTGACTGGGTATATTCCTTTAACTCCTTATTTTCAATTTTAATAATTCCCTCTTTTGGATTCAGATATTTTTAATATTACCTTTAGAAGTGTTGATTTCCCACATCCATTAGGCCCTAAAATCCCTATAAATTTTCCTTTTTCTATATTTAAATTTATCCCGTCAAGTAGATTTTCCTCGCTTAAGCCATAACTGAAAGTGGTATTTTCTATTGAAATATCTTTTTTCATTTTCTTATACACCTCTTCTTCTTATTGCAAGATACAGAAAAAAAGGAGCTCCAAAAAATGCAGTTACAACTCCTATTGGAATTTCAACAGGATTCAGCACCGTTCTTCCTATTGTATCGCATACAAGTAAAAATAGTCCTCCACCCAATGTAGATAATGGAATCAGCTTTGTATTACTGCTGCTTTTTGCTATCAGCCTTATAGTGTGAGGCACAATAAGACCTACAAAACCTATCATTCCAGTAAATGCCACTGAAAATCCTACAATAAGTGATGAAATAACAAGCATATTTTTCTTTAATTTCCCTACATTCAGTCCTAGGGAATGAGCTTCCTCATCTCCACTCAGTAAAAGATCCAGTTCATGTCTTTTCAGATAAAAATACATAATTGATATAACAAGAGGAACTATGAGAATAGAAACTTTCAACCATGATGCCGCTCCTACGTATCCCATCATCCATGCCACTATCCTGAAGGAATCCTGGCCTATCATATACATGCTGAAGGAAGTGAAGGCTCCCAGAAATGAAGAAATAGCTATCCCTACAATAAGCAATGTTGTTATATCAGTTTTTGTCTTAGATTTTGAAAGCCTGAATATAACAAGGGAGACAACTACCGATGTTACAAATCCCAATACTCCATACATTACATCAGGGTAAATTAAGTATGTATGCAATTACCGCACCAAAAAGTTGCACTTGCAGATATACCCAATTATATAAGGATCTGCTAGAGGGTTCTGGAAGACAGTCTGTACGACTGTTCCCAGAACTTGCCAGTAGCATTCCTATCAAGATTGCCATAAATATTCTAGGTAATCTCACATCAAAAAGTATTGCTCTTATATTTCTTTCATCTATGAAATTTCTATCTGTCAAAAGACCCATTATTTCCTTTATTGATATTTTTTTGTATCTCCAAGGGAAAGCGCTATAAATATGAATATAATCAGAAGCAGTGACAATGCTGAATATATTCTTTTTCATATTTATGCTAGAATTCATAACTTGCTCCTATAAAGTATGTTCTTTCATCTGCAGGTTTATAAACATCACTTTTTGCATCCTGATATACATTGTATTTTTTGTTAAACACATTTTTTATTCCTGCTTCTATTTTTAATCCGCTACTATGTTTATAACTTGCTGATAAATCTGCAGTTGCGTAAGATTTTATCTTATATCCGCTCTGATCTTCTGCACTTGAATAGTAATTTAAATCAGCTCTTACAGCAACATTGTCTGTAATATCATAAACTCCGCCTAAAGTTGCTTTTGTTGATGGAACATAAGGGATTTTCTTTCCTTTTTCATTTCCTTTAGTTACTTTTGCATTTACGTAGGAAACTGATTCATTGATTCTAAATTTTCCTAAATACTGTTCTGCAAATACTTCAAATCCTTTTCTTTCTGTTTCCTGAACATTTCTATAAGTCCAGTCTCTTCTATATCCACTATGTCCACCTGCTCCCCAGTGTATAAATATCTCATCTTTAGTTTTTGTATAGAATCCTGTCAAGCTTACAAAAGAATTTCCTATCATGTCTTTTAATCCTATTTCATATGTATCATAAGTCTCCGGTTTTATATTATTTAAGCTATATCCAGTTAGAGGACTCTTTATCAACCATTTCTGTAGGACTCGGTGATCTATACCCTTTTTCATACTTTTGCATAAATATTTCCTGTATCAGAATATTTATAGTTAAGTCCTACTTCATAAGCATTGTTATGACCTTTCTTATTTGTAACCATGGAATCATTCATCGTCATACCCATCATACTTACTTTAGAATTTCTATCGATTTTTATATTTTGAATTTTTCATATCTATATCCTAATGTACCTTCCAGTTTATCAAAAGAAAAGTATGTCTTTCTAATAAATAAAATGAATGAGTATTCTTGGATAGATTTACATTTGTATCAGTATTCACTCTGACAGGTCTACCTCTCATTTCTCTCAAACTGATTATCTAATGCCTTTCTTAACATATCGTTATCAGTATATTCATATCCAAATATAAGGTTACCTAACCCATAGTTATAGTTTCCTTTTAATCTTACACCTGTTTTTCTATCCTGGAACAATGCATCATTATCATTTTTTGAATCTTTCTGATCATATTCCCTTCTCATTTTCTGTTTGTAACCTAAAACTGATAGTTCAAAATTTTCAGTAGGTTTCACATTATATTCCAATGAATATTCTTTTCTGATAACATCTCCAAATGTCAAAGTTTCACCTCTCTGCTTTCTGTTATGAGCAAGCTGAGTAGCAGTTATTCCGCTTGATTCTCTGTACTCTTCATTATATCTTGTTGCCTTGAATTTCAGACTCTGATTGTCAGTTATGTTATAAATTAATCCACCTTTTAAAAATTCTGATGATTTTTTATCATTTTCCCTATAACCACGACCATTTATATTTTTCATATCCTAAATCAAGAATTAATTTATTATTCAGATTTAATCCTGTACTAAAGCCTAATTTGTTTGTTTTATAGGAACTGTTCTGAAAATATGCCTTACCGCTAGCCCCTTCTTTTCCATCTTTTTTTGTGATGATATTAACTACTCCACCTGCTGTTCCATTTCCGTATAGAACTGACCCACCTCCGTTAATGATTTCTATTTTTTCAATATTTTCAACAGCAACAGTATTTATAGGTACTAAGCCATGTGATAAATCAAGGATATTCATAGGTACACCATCCACAAGCACCTTAACACGCCCTGCTGCTTTTTCAGGTCCCTGACCTCTTATATCTACTATATTTCCAAATTTATTATTTACAAAATTGACTCCAGGTGCCCTTCTTAAAATTTCTTCCACATTGTTGTAACCTTTTTCCTGAATGTCTTCAGATGTAATAACAGTAATATTTTTTATCTGATTCTCGATATTATCGCTGAATCCTGTCGCTGTAACAACTGTCTCCTGAAGTTTTCCTTCATATTCCCCTTCTGCATATAGAGAAAAAGCAGCTAAAATCAAGCTGAAAATTGCAATTTTTTTTAACATAAGTTTCACCCATGTGTGACATTAATATACATTTGTCACACTTCTCCTTTCTTCATTTGTTGTATTTTTATTTATTATTTTTTTGTATATTGAGATTGATATTCTTTATATTATTATTTTTTTAACTTTTGCCATTGTTTCCACTATAATTCCATATTCCAGATGTTCATCTGCAGTAACTGTAATATTTCCTAAAAAGTTCTTTTTGGAAGCTTGGCCCAGTTCAGCCGGAATACTTTCCAAAAGAAATCTGCTTTACATTATCTCCTATTTTTTTATGTAGTAGTTCCTATTTCTATCTACTACTATTTCTGCCCTGGTTTCTTCCTTTTTCATCAAATTTTGCATCAGACTTGGGTATTGACAGCTGAAATTGCGAATATTTATTAAATGTAGTGGCAATCATAAAGAATATAAGAAGCATGAATATTACATCTATCAGATTTAACATTGATATTTCAGTATTCTGCTTACTTCTACGGTTTACAAATTTCATTTTTTTAATTCCTTTCACAAATAGAAACATTCTTTTCTTTAATGACACACTCTAATTGATCACCTTTACAAAACAATTTCATGCTTTTTAATTCTAGTAAGGAAATGTAAGGCCGCCCTTTCCATTTCAAGAATTATTGCATCTATCCTTCTGTTAAAATAATTATAGAAAACTAGGGAAGGTATAGCTACAATCAGCCCAAAAGCAGTTGTATAAAGTGCTTCAGATATCCCAGCTGCAACAGCTTTTGCACTGTCGGCGTTATTTGCCGTCAATGCAGAAAATGAAGCAATCATTCCAGTAACCGTTCCAAGAAGTCCCAACTGTGGAGCTGTATTTACAACTGCTCCAAGAAGCCACATTCCCTTTTCCAGTTCCCCAGTCTGAGCCAGAACTGCTTCCCGTATTATTTCCTCAATATATTCCCTTTCCACATCTTCCATTTTGTCTAAATCTAAATCTATACTTTTCATTATTTTAGTAATAACCGTCGATACAGAATCCTTTTTTGTTTCAGTAACTTTTACTATTTCATCCTTGCTTTCTGTCAGCAGTAGTTTAAATAGCTGTCTTCTGTACTCATTTGTATAATCTTTTTCCTTTGTGAAAAAAAGCCATAATTTCTCGAGGACTATTGCAAATCCGCAGATTGATGCCAGCAATATTCCCCACATAAAAATTCCACCTGCAATAAAAATAGTGTATTATCATTTTTTTATTTTTTTCCTTTCAAAGTAATTTATTTTTGAGAGCAATAATATTCTATCGTATAAATTTATAATAGTCAAATTTATTTGTTATAAAAAAATAAATTAATCTTTTTTTAAATTATTTTTTTGACTTTTTTTCCAACATTCTATTTTTTTCTGATTTCAAATATATTTGCTCATATATGACAGTTTGACAAAAAAATGTAATTTGATAATATTATCTTGAAATTAAGATAATAAGGTGATGTAAATGCTAAAATATAAAAGAGTTGCTAGATACCGTTATTACACTTACTCAGGTAAACAGCTATTTCACAAAAGTTCTAAATGAAAATATTTCAGAATTTGGATTAAATCTGACTGATTTTTCTGTCCTTGATCTGCTGTTTCAGAAAGGTGAGCAGACAACCCAGAAAATAGGGGAAAAGATATTAGTTACAAGCGGAAGTATTACCTATATATTAAACAAACTTGAAAAAAATGGGTTTATCTGCAGAAATAAATCTGAAACTGACAAACGTATTACCCACATAAGATTGACAGATGAAGGAAGAAATGCTATTTTTTTCAGATTCTTCCTTTACAGATAGAAAAAAAATTAATGAAATATTTCTCTGATTTTTACAAAAGAAGATCTTGTTAATTTAAACCATCTTCTGAAAAAAAGTTTAACTTTTTAATTTTTTAAATTTGATTTTTTTCTTTTAAAAAGGTATAAAATATTAGAAGATAAAGAGCTCGGATATATGTGTATATCTGATGAAAGGAGCTGAAATGAAAAATTCAAGTAATATAAATTTAAAAAAGAAAAGCTGTCAAAAAAATGAAATGGGTCTGGAAAAAGGGACTTCCCACGAAGAAGAAATTGCCAACTTTGTCAGTCATACTGTCGGGGCTGGACTTTCAATCCTCGGCTTTATCCTCCTTATAATAAGGGCCAGCTGGGTAAATAGCATTCCAGCCATTATTTCCTTTATTATTTTTGGTCTTGGATTAATAACACTTTACACTATGTCATCTATTTACCATGGATTGAAGCCTGGAACTGCAAAAATGGTTTTTGAAATACTGGACCATTCAGCCATTTATATTTTGATAGCGGCTACATATACTCCTTTCCTGATTCTAGTTGTAAAATCTCCAACAGGAATGCTTGTACTCTGGATTCAGTGGATTATATGTATAGTTGGTATAACATTTAAAGCCTTTTTTACAGGAAGATTCAGACTGTTCTCCACATTGCTTTACCTATTTATGGGATGGATGATTGTGTTCTCATGGGGGGAATTACGTGCAAATATAAGTAATATTTCATTGGTTTTCCTTATTGCAGGAGGAATTCTTTACTCATTGGGAACTATTTTCTATATGTGGAAAATCTGTAAATACAATCACATGATATGGCATCTTTTTGTACTTATGGGAAGTATAGCACATTTCTTTGCTGTATTTCTTCTTGTATAGAAATATAGAATCAAAAAAATAATCGTTATGAACCATAATATGATTCGTAACGATTATTTTATTTCTTACACTTCTAATATTCTTGTATAAATTTCATACTCTCCCATCAAGTTTTTTTATCCAGTATTTGTTTGTAATTTTTCAATCTGCTGAATATATGATTCATTTTCAAGCGGTTCATATCCTGTCTTATAGTCAAAAAAATATATTTTTCTTTATTTTTCCTCATCAATATTTATTCTGTCTATAATTTTTCTTGTTTCCCTTCTGAATCATATATTTCAAATTCTGTATATACTTTATATTTTTTTATCGTAGATATCCCTATTTTTTTAGAAATAAACTCTTCCAGTCTGGAAATGATTTCTGTCAAAATAGTTTTTTTCCTAACATATTTCCATATCTGCTTAAAAAGAGCTGACTTTTGCCATTTTCCTATCTTCTTCAAGGTTATTTAAAAATCTGTTCAAAAATAATAGTGTATAGCAAGACCTTTCTTTCTTTTAAATTCTTCCTTCAAAGCTATTTTAGAATTTTTTACAGGGAAATTTACTTTACTGTTTGAAAAATATGGCATTATTCTGTTAAGCTTTTCATCTGTCTGCTGTACATCTCCTGTTAAGTCATCTACCACTTTTTTCTCACTTTCAGTAATTTCTCCACATTCATATCCTTCATTTTCTCCATAAACATCTATAAGCCTTTTAGCCAGCCCTTTTTCTACTGTTTTGTTTGTATCAAAAAACAGCATCAGATTTTTCTTTGCCCTTGTCAAAGCCACATAATCAGCATTTATTTCTTCCATTTCCTTCTTATATTCCCTATTTTCCTTGATATCACTATAATCTCCCTCAATAAAGGTCTTATTGTACTTTCCAAAAGTTAATAGAACTTTATTCAGTTTTGTAAAGTTTTTTTCATCATATTCAAAATAGATTTCCAAATCATTATACTCACTTTTTATTTTTTTCTTACTTTTTATAGTAAAAAAATTGTATCAAATTCAAGTCCCTTTTCGACTTTATGTATAGTCATCAGATTTATTGCTTCCATATCACTACTGCTCACCTGAGTTATTTTTATCCTTTTTTTCTTCCATAAAACTTATAAATTCAAATAAATTATCATTTTCCTTAAGTTTATTGAAAGAAAATTGAATATTTTTTTATATCGCTGTTTGTTGAATAGAAATTTGTCACATCGAAATTTTTCTATTATTTTTTTGAGAAAAAAATTTTTCCTTTCTCATATTTACTGTTCAGATTTTTTTGCCAACTTTTTTAAGCTCCTTTTATTTTATACATTACATCTGAAAAAAAGAAGATTATTTCTCTCCATTTTATTTATTTCTTCATATTTTTTTAAGCTTTTCTGCTGTAATTTCTTCCTGCCTGTTAACATATTCTGAAAAAGTTTCATTTTTGACCATCCCTCATATATTCTTCTATTTTTAGATTTATTTTTCAAGAAGATATCCCACATGGTCATTTCAGACAGCCCTATGAGGTCAGATCTCATAAATTCCAGAAAATATATAAAGTTATGAAATACAAAAATACTTTATCAGTTTATATAATGGTTTTACAGCTTCATTATCAAGTATAGATGCATTACTATTTAATGTATAAGGTATATTTTTCTTCATTCAATCTTTTCTACGATTTTTTTCTATCTGACTATTTGTTCTACATATAATACAACTTTTTTTCAAGATTTTTTTATTTTTTTCCCTTCCTTAAGCATATATACTATATCTTCATATGTCTTTGGCAACTTCAGATTTATCAGGAATTTCTCTTAAAGCAATAGCTAAAATATCCACCCTGATAATCTTCATCATCTCTGTATTTTACAGGTAAATATTCCCAATTTTTATCGTATCCCTCATAAATCCTGTTTACATTTTCAATAACCTGTTTATAGCTTCTGTAGGATTTATCAAGATTTTCAACTTTTCCATCTATTATTTTATCAAGTTTTTCAAACAGCTCTTTTTCTCCGCCACGCCATCCGTATATACTCTGCTTTTCATCTCCAACGCAAATTATATTTTTGGCACTTTCCATTAATAAACTCAGGATTTTCCATTGCAGAACACTTGTATCCTGAAACTCATCTATCATTATGGTGTCTATTTCTCCACCAATCAGTTCAAGGAAATTCTTTGTAACATAGTTTCCCTGAATAAAGTTAAGTTCCTTGTTATAAATAAATTTATATGTGTAAACTGAAACATCATTATGAGTAAATCTCTTTTGACTTTTCTCTTTTCATTTTCAGCAATACTGTAGATTATTTCTGCCATTTCTGTAAGTTTTTTTCATGTAATGGTATTACTTTTTTTGTAAATATATTTTTTTGACAAACTTTTCATGAAAGGTTCTTTTTAAATTATTTATTTCTTCAATAAAATTAGCAATATCTTTTTCCCTTTTGCAGTACTTCCCATTTTTTTATTTTAAAGCCTTCGTCTTCATAAAAAGCTTCCCAGTTTTTTTCATTACTGCTTCTATTTTTTTCCCTTTTTATTTTTCAATTTTATCCCTTTATTACTTTCATCCATATTCTTTAAATTCTTTATAAATATCATGAAAAAGTCTTATTTATATAATGTTCCACTGGTTTAATTTCAACTTTTTTTCCTTTTATTTTTTTCACTTTCCGCTATTGCTTCAATCTGTTTCAAATGTTTCTTCAAGATAATTTACAAAACTTGTATTTTCCCTTTTTTTCACCAAAAATCAGTTTTTTTCCTCAGACAAAATAAAATAATTCTGTATATTTTAGTATATCCTTTTATAAAATCTATATATGTTGTTATTTTCTTTTTTTCTTTCTTTTTCTTCTACTAAAAAAATAGAAATTTTTTTCAAAATATTCTTCATTTTCTAAAAATTTGGCTAAGAATATTTCCCATAAAATTCCTCATCCTCTTCATCAAGAGTCTCAAAATTATATATTCCAAAAAAAGGTGCTATCGTATTTTTTTAAATATCCTGTTTGTAAAATCCGTCAATTGTATAAATACGCATTTCATCCTTATTTCTTATAATGTTAAAATATATTTCCTGAAGTTTTTTTCCTTATTTATCCGGGAATCCTTTAATCCATAAATTTCCTTTAAGATTTTTTTCAAGATCCTGCCAGTTATATTCTTCAAAAGGCAATCTGATAAAAGAAAAATCATATATTCTTTCCTTTATTTCAGCAGTTGCTTTTTTTGTAAAAAGTCATTACAACTATATTTCCTATAATCTGTTCCTTTTTATAAGATTAGCTATAAATTCCAGGGAAAGTCTATACGTTTTTCCCTGTTCCGGCACTTGCTTTCAGTACTGTCCTATTTCATTTTCTCCATCCACCTCATCTTTCCATCTGCATATATCTTTTATATGTTCTATAATTAAACGTTTTTTTGGTTCTTTTTCTCCTTCTCCAATACTGTAATATTCATTTTCCATAATATCTTTTTCTAAAACATTTTTTTATATCATCTTCAGTCAAAGGAGGAGTATCTCTCCCATCTTTTATTATTTCACCATTCCATGTATCAACTATCCATTTTTTTATCTCTTTGCCATCATTTTCTTCCAGCATTATTGAATAATAGTCAAGCTGTCTCTGTGCATTTTCTATTTTTTTCCTTTTTTTATCTAATTTTTCCTGACTTGTAATCCACAAATATTTTTTTCCATAGCTGTCTTTATATATAAATCCATTCTTCCATTTATATACATTTTTTATAAATATTTTTTTCTTTATCAAAGTCTTACTTTTTCTTCAGAATAAATCTCTACTTTAGATTGATTCAGCATTTCTTCCTTCAGCTGACAGAAAAAAAACTTCCTGATTGATTTTTGCAATTTCTTCAAATGATATTTCCCTGTAAAATTTAATAAATTCCTGTGGCATCTTATATTCATAGGAATCAAGTACTTCATTTAATATTTTCTTTATTTCATTAATATCTGGATCATATTCAAACTTTTCTATCTTTTTCCTTATTTTTCCTTTACAATTTTTTTCATAAACAGAATGAATTATGCTACCGAACATCAGAGGTTAATCTTTTCATCAATTTCCTCTATTTCCGTTTTTTTCCTATCATATTTTTCAAGATAATATCCATATTCAAACTTTTTCTATTTTCTCAAAATGAATAATATCCTAAATTCAATCTTGTATCCTTTAAGCTTTCCAGATCTTTTTTTCAGCTTTGATTTTATAAACTTCCCTATTTTTTCTCTTTTTGCCATTTATCTTCAGTAAAAGTATCTTTTTTTACAAAAATTAAGTTCATCCTTTTTCTGATATTTCATTTTTTTATTACTTCCTCACCATATTTCAGTCTGATTTCTTCAATAATTCCTGAGCAGTCTTTACTTTTCATCTATATTCTTAATATACGACAGATACACATTTTCTGCATTCAAAATATTATTAATAAGTTTAAAATTTTTCAACCTTTTTTTCTTCTTCTGAAACAGGAAGTCCTATTTTTTTCCCTCTGTATCTTTGAAAAAGAAATTATTTACCTTTACTTCAGGAAATGTATCCTGAAGATTTAAAAAAATATCAGATTTTTTTAGAAGTTTCTGAAATTGAGGAAAAAAATCATTTATACTGTACTGCTCCACATCTTCTTCACTTATTTTTTCAAGATCAAGACTTATGGCCTTTTTATCCAGATATTTCAAAAATAATTTCAGCAGGCTTGCAGATATATTTTTCCCAAAAAATCCTTCCCACAAATCATCAAAATCAAATTCTTCTAGAACTGTCATTTCTGAAAGTGCTTCAAAATATTTATCACGGACATTGCTTCCTTCAATATCATTTTTTTATTGAAGAGCTCTGAAAGATAATCTTCAAAATCCTTTAAAGTGGAAAAATTCAATATTCTTTCCAATTCCCCCATAAATTCTGCAAGTACTTTAACTTCATCTTCATATAGGAAACTTTTCCCATCTTCACTCTCTTTGACAAAATTACTTAACTGCTCCTTCGAAATATATTTATAATCCTCCCTTGCAAAAGATTGGAAATAGGAATAAGTTTTTTTCCAAGATCAAAAAGTATTTAAAAAAATTATCTGATTTATACGCATTATAAAATTCCTTAACTTTAAACATGTAATGGACATCTCCATTTTTTTAAATGAACTGGCCTTACATTTTTCCAGAATATTGTATAAAAGTTCCAGAACCTTATAAATTTTTTTGTTTTTCTGCATTGTTATTTCAAGATTATATTTTTATTTTTAGACTGGTTTAGAAAGATGATAATCTGCTTCGTTATTTTTCAATACTTCCCTGTAAATCATATATTTTACATTCCTTTACATCTTCACCTGAAATATCACCCGGAAGAAAGCTTTTTTATCATTCCCAGAAGCTGTGTAAATTTATTTTTCATATTCATGAATTTCAATATTTACACCAAAATCCCTCTCAAATTCTTCCTTTTCAGGCAGTGAAAAGCTATCTTTTTATCTGGAGTTTTTTCCTCATCAAAATCATTTTTCCCAATCTGAATCTTATTTTTCCACTTTCAATTCCCTTTGATTCAAGAATTTCAATCATTTCTTTCTCAAATGGAGTAAATTTAATCTTATTTATAAAACATATTTTTCTTATATTTTTTTATGAAAACATCTGATATATTTTTCTTTTCTTCTAAGCATATAAGGTAAAATAAGTCCCTTTTTCCTGTACCTTTTTTTCTACGTTTTTATTTATCTTAATAAGTTCATCAAATATTTTTTTCCTGCCATTTTTTTCAAGCCCTAATTTTCTCTTTATTTGAATAATCTACCTTTATATTCCTGCAGTTCAGAAAAAGAGTGTATAAAAAAATTATATGCAATATCTATTGCATCATAATAATTCTTTATTTTTAAGTTCTCTTTTTATATTTATATCAAGTGAATTATAGAATAGAACTGCCTGTTTTTTTCTTCCTTTATAACAATTTTATCCGTTTCAAAAAGTTTTCTCATAAAAATCATAGCTGTTCATTAGTTTAAAAGTTATTGAAAATGTTCTGAAATGTTTTTCAAAGTACTCCCTTTTTATTTCAAAAAAACGAAGATGTATTTTTCAAATACATATAAAACTTCTTTCATTCTTATTAAATTCTTCGGAAGGATTTCCTTCAAGTCAGATTTTTAAGCCAAGATAAGTTAGTTTCATTATAAATCCCACACTCCTTTTCTAATATTATATATTATACTTCTTTATCTAATTATTTACAACTGAAATTGCTGTGGATATTTTTTTACTTTTTACACTATTTCCTTATTTTTCCCTGGATTTTTGGCTATAAAAAAATCAACTCAGTTTTTTAAATTCCTAAAAAGAACTTTTATAAAACCAAGTTGATTATTTTTTTATTATCTTATTATCTGAAACAGTACTGCTACAACTAGAAATGCTGTTGCTATCCATTCAGTAAACTTTTCAATTCCTTCTTTTTCCTCGTCTACTATATTGGCATTTTTAGCAAGTCCCTGACTTCTGTCAGGCTGTAACAGGATAACAGCTATCATGATTATAGCTAAAACTACTAAAATTATTACCAGTAAATTTTCTAACATTATTCCTCCTATGAATTTACGGCAAATTATACATTAACTACTTAACTGCAGAATCTCCCGCTTTTACTATTACAGTGAATTTTTCAGGAATTAAGCTTGCTCCTCCAACTAATCCACCATCTATATCTTTTTGAGCGATAAGCTCAGACGCATTGGCATCATTCATTGATCCACCATACTGAACTGTTACATTTTCAGCCACTTCAGCACTGTAAAGTTTTCCAAGTAATCCTCTTATAAATGCATGAACTTCCTGAGCCTGTTCCGGAGTTGCAGTTTTACCTGTTCCTATTGCCCATACAGGTTCATAAGCTATTACTACATTTGCCATTTCTTCAGCAGATACATCTTTCAATCCACCTACTACTTGTTCTTCAACTACTTTTTCAGTAGTTCCATTTTCTCTTTCTTCCAATTTTTCTCCAACACATAAAATTGGTTTTAATCCATGTTTAAGTGCCGCTTTTACTTTTTCATTAACTATGGCATCAGTTTCCCCATAGTATTCTCTTCTTTCTGAGTGTCCTAAAATAACATATTCAACACCTAAATCCTTTAACATTAATGGAGAAACTTCTCCTGTATAAGCCCCACTGTCATTTGCATTCATGTTTTCAGCAGCTATTTTAATATTTGATCCTGCTGTTTCTCTTGTTGCTGTCTCTAAAGCTGTAAACGGTACCCCTATAACAATCCCTGCATTTTTAACATCTGCAACTAAAGGTTTAAATTCTGCAAAAAATTCTGCTGCCTCTTTTGCAGTTTTGTTCATTTTCCAGTTTCCCGCTACGATTACTTTTCTCATTATTCTTCCTCCATATTTTTATTTTTCCTAAATATTTTAGCATACTTTGTCATATTTAACAATAATATTTATTTAGTATATTACACTCTGAAAAAATATAAGCTTTAAAAGCAGTTCTCAAACTGCCGGACTATTTTAGTTTTCAGTTTTTTCATTTAATTCTGCAAATGCAGTTATTGTGCTTGCAAGGTTTTGGAAATTTGCAGGAACGATGATTTTTGTAGCATTACCATCAGCAGCTTTTTCAAATGCTTCCATTCCTTTTAATGAAAGTACTTCAGGTGTAGGTTTTGCTTCATTCAGAAGTCTCAATGCTTCTGCTTTTGCCTTCTGAATTGAAAGAATAGCTTCCGCTTCCCCTTCAGCTTCCTTTATAGCCTGTTCCTTTTTAGCTTCCGCCCTCAATATTGCCGCCTGTTTTTCCCCTTCAGCCACTAATATTGCAGATTCTCTTTTTGCCTGTGCTTCAAGGATATTTGCCCTTTTTTCCCTTTCTGCCTTCATTTCCTTTTCCATGGCAGATCTTATGTCAGCCGGTGGAATTATACTCTTTAACTCAACCCTGTTTACTTTAATTCCCCATGGATCTGTAGCTTCATCAAGCTCAACTCTCATGTTTGTATTTATTACATCTCTCGAAGTCAATGTCTGGTCAACAGTCATATCCCCGATTATATTTCTCAATGTTGTTGCAGTAAGATTTTCAATAGCTGATATAGGTCTTTCAATTCCATAAGTATATAACTTTGGATCAGTTATCTGAAAATATATTATTGTATCAATTTGCATAGTGGCGTTATCCTTTGTAATTACAGGCTGAGGTGGAAAATCCACAACCTGTTCCTTCAATGAAACAACCCTTGCAACCCTGTCAAAAAACGGATTTATAAAATTCAGACCTGATGACAGCGACTGGTCATATTTTCCTAATTTTTCAATAATGTAAACTCTTGATTCAGGAACAATTTTAATAGCCTTTAAATATTATTATTAACGCAGCTACTATTACTATTATTCCAAATGGTAATAAAAAGAAACATTGTAATCTCCTCCTAAGTTTTTATTTAAAATATTTTTTTCTACTACTATTTTCTTTCAAGTATAATTTTATTTCCTTCAAAAATTTTTTTAATTTTGACAATATCTCCTACTTTAAAAAAATTCATCACTAGTTCCTGTCCATATGGAACCTTTAAATTTTACTTCATATTCCTTTTTCTGTTTGTCAGTATTTACAACTTTTTCGATTTTTATTTCAGAACCTTTCATTTGAGGACTGAATTTTTTGTCTGCCTTTTGAATGTATCTTCTCAAAACAGGTCTTGTAAATATTACAAAAAAATCAATGAAAAACACCGCAAAAATAACAAATTCCACAGTAGGATTATTTATAAATCCTGCAAATACCGTCACAATTAGAGCGGCAAGAGCCAGCCATATTGTAACAAGACCAGGTATCACAATTTCAAGTATTGCAAATACTGCCGTAGCAATTGCCCAAAACATAGCTCCCATTAAAGTTCTCCCTCCCGGAAATTATTCCATTCGTAAGTTTTTTTGTTTTTATACATTTAATATGTCATGTATAAAATTTCTTTTTTTATATTATACTACATTTTTTTACTTTTTTTAAAGATTAATAAATTTTTTTATCCAGTAGCAGAAATATAAAAATTTTATCAGAATTTCATTATTTTACACAAATTATTTATACAGGTTTATTGATTCCCTGAATTTTGCAATTTTAGTTTCAAGTTCTTCCTTAATTGCATTTTCCTTGTCAACAACAGCCTGAGGTGCTTTCGATAAAAATGCTTCATTTGAAAGCTTTCCTAAAACCTTATCCAGTTCCTTCTGAGTTTTTTTCTATATCCTTTTCAAGCTTCGCAATTTCCTTTTCCTTATCTATAAGATCAGCAAGCGGAACATATATTTCAGTAGTTTCAACTAGTCTGAATCCTACAAGTTCAGGAATTTCAACATTAGGTGTGAAGTCATATTTTTCAACATTCGCAAGCTTATCTAAAATCTTAGGATTGTGCTCCAGTATTTTCTTTTCAGTTTCATTTACTGTCTTGAATATTACTTCAATTTTCTTTGAAGGGGAAACATTGTTTTCTCCTCTTATGTTTCTTACAGCTGTCACTACTTCCTTCAGATAATCGAATTCCTTTTCTGATTCAACACTTACTAAAGTCTTGTCTTCCTTAGGAAAATCTGAAAGCATTATAGTAGGCTCATCTATTTCAAGTTTCTGCCATATTTCTTCTGTAATAAATGGCATAAATGGATGAAGCATTTTCAGTCCATTATCCAGCACATGCTTTAATACCCACTGGGCAGTCACCTTGTCCGTACCTTCTCCACCATAAACTCTCGTTTTAGCGATTTCCACATACCAGTCACAGAAATCTCCTCTGAAAAATTCATAAGTTATTTTTGCAGCACTGTCAAGCTCGTATTTTTCCATGCTCTCATTTATAGCCTTTGACGCTGACTGAAGCTTTGACAATATCCATCTGTCTTCCAGTTTAAATTCCAGATCCATTACAGATACTTTATCATCAAAATCTTTAAGATTGGATAATACAAATCTTGATGCATTCCATACCTTATTTGCAAAAGTCGATCCCATTTCAAGAAGTTTTTCTGAAAAATGTATGTCCTGTCCCTGTGATGTATTGTAAAGGAAACTGAATCTTATTGCATCAGCTCCGTATTTATCTATAAGATCCAGAGGATCAGGTGAGTTTCCAAGTGATTTACTCATCTTTCTTCCCTGTTCATCTCTTATAAGTCCATGTAAATATACATAGTCAAAAGGTATCTCATCATTTATGTATAAACTCATCATTACCATTCTTGCTACCCAGAAGAACAGTATGTCTGCTCCTGTTACAAGTACATTTGTAGGAAAGAATTTTTCAAGATCCTTTGTTTTGTCAGGCCATCCCATTGTGGAGAAAGGCCATAAAGCTGATGAAAACCATGTATCAAGTACATCTGTCTCTTCCCTTAAAGGAACATCTTTCCCAAACTTTTCCCTTGCCTGAGCCTTTGCTTCCTCTAAATCCCTAGCTACAAATATTGAACCGTCTTCCGCATAATAGGCAGGGATTCTGTGTCCCCACCAGATCTGTCTGGAAATTGTCCAGTCCCTTATATTTTCAAGCCAATTATAGTACACTTTTTCCCATCTTTTTGGAGTTATCTGTATTTTACCATTTTTTACTACTTCCAGAGCTCTTTCAGCAAGAGGTTTCATTTTTACAAACCATTGTGTAGACACTCTCGGCTCAATTACTGAGTCACATCTGTAACAGTGACCAACAGCATTTTTATGTTCCTTCACTCCTACAAGATATCCCTGTTCTTCAAGATCTTTCAGTATAGCCTTTCTTGCTTCAAATCTTTCAAGCCCGCAGTATTTTCCACCATTTTCATTTACTCTTGCATCTTCTGTAAATATATTCAGGAAAGGAAGGCCAGTTCTTTTTGCCACTTCAAAGTCGTTAGGATCGTGGGAAGGTGTCATTTTAACTACTCCTGTTCCAAATTCCATATCTACATATTCATCAGCAACTACAGGTATTTCCCTGTCCATTAATGGCAGTATTACCTTTTTTCCTATTAAATCCTTATATCTTTCATCGTTAGGATTTACAGCTACTCCTGTATCCCCAAGCATTGTTTCAGGTCTTGTTGTAGCAATTACAACATATCCGTCACTATCTTTTATAGGATATTTTATTTCCCATATTTTTCCATTTTTTTCAAAGTGATTTACTTCGTCATCTGCAAGGGCAGTTTTATCATGTGGACACCAGTTTACAATGTATTCTCCTCTATAAATAAGACCATCATTGTAAAGTTTTATAAATACTTCCTTTACAGCTCTCGAAAGCCCTTCATCCATTGTAAATCTTTCTCTTGACCAGTCAGGAGAAACTCCCAGTTTTCTTAACTGCTTAGTTATAAGTCCACCGTGTTTTTCCTTCCATTCCCATGTTTTTTTCAGGAATTCTTCCCTTCCGATTTCTTCCTTTGAAGTTCCCTGTTCCTTCAGCATTCTCTCAACTTTATTCTGAGTTGCAATTCCTGCGTGATCCATTCCGGGAACCCATAAAGTATCAAATCCGCTCATTCTTTTATATCTTATTATTGCATCCTGAATAGTGTTATCCAGCATATGTCCCATGTGAAGTATCCCTGTTACGTTAGGAGGTGGGATTACTATTGAGTAACCTGGCTTCTCATCATTATGCTGTGCACTAAAGTATCCATTTTCTTCCCATGTTTTATACCACTTGTCTTCAATTTCAGTTGGCGAATAAACTTTATCCAGTTCTTTTTTCATATTTCCGGAATTTTCCATAATTTAGCTGCATACCGGAAAATTCCTTACCTCCAATCCTTTTATATTATATTTTCTACCACAACATCTTTTTTATATATCTTCATTTTTCATCATAATTACTGCATTCTGATTATTTCCATAATAATTTTTTTCTTACTGATATTTCTTCAAACCCATTTTTTTCATAGAGTTTTATCGCTTTTTTTCATTGTTTTCATTAACTTCCAGAAATATTTTCCTTCCGTTTCTGCAAAAAATATCAGCTGTATAACTCAGTAATGTATCGCCATATCCTTTTCCCCTGTTTTTTTCTTCAAAACAGCTATTTCAAAAAGATCGGTACTGTCAAAGGTATCATAAAATACTGCATACCCTAATATTTCTGAAGTTTTTTCCTCAGATAAACAATAAACATCATACAGGTCACTATTCAGAATTTCTAAAAAATAACTTTCATTTTTCTTTTCTTCAAAATTTTCATTATGAATTTCTGTAAGTTTTTCAGCTATTTCAGGAGATATATCTCCTGCTTCAATTTTTATTATATTAGTCCCAGTCTGTTTAACGGCCACCATCTTAACAGCAACTTTCCTTTTATTCTATCTTCTGCAACATATCCGAAAAATCTTGAATCAAGACTGTTTGTAGTGTTATCTCCCATAGCGATATAATAGTTCTTATTAAGAGTCAAACTTTCTCCCTTTAACAGTTTCAGGAACAGGGCATCATCATATTTAAAGTCCATTATAGGAAGTACAAGCTCATCTCTTCCTTCCACTTTAAGAAAGAATGTATAGTATACATCGTATTTTGGATTACCTTCCTCATAACGGTCTTCGTTTCCTACTATATCCTTAAATCCTTTATCTGTACCTATTCTAGCTAAAAATTCCTCCGGAGTTAAAAATTTGTAACTTCCATCTCCATATCCTGACCAGTCAGTTCCTGTAACAAAGTTATCTGTTCCTTCTATTCTTGCTTTTCCTTTAGGAATTATAACTATTTTATCAATTTTTTTACTTTATCACCTTTTTTTAGGAATATATATCTTACTGTCTAATAAAAAACCATCTTTAGTGTAAGGTCTGTTCAATTTTTCTGCTTTTTTATCATCTAAATAAATATTTCCTGCATCAACATTTGAAACTCTGACATTTCCTGCGTTATCCACTGTTGAAGGGTCTGTTAAATCCATTGCCTGTATATCTTTAATCTGTAAAGTCTGACCCGCTACTCCTACCAATCTTTTTGTGAACATAAGCTTATTTGTCATAGGTTCTTTAAATGCCACAATATCATTTACCTTTGGAGATGTAAATTTGTATTTTACCATATTTGCAAAAACTCTGTCTTTTATCTTTATTGTTTCTTCCATTGATCCTGTAGGAATTACATAATTCCCAATATAGAAAGTCTGTATAAGAAGTACAAGCACTACTGCCATTACCGACATGTCAACCCTGTGAAGAGCTTTTCCAAAACTGCTTCTACGTTTCTTTTCAATGTCTATTTTTTCCTCAAGATTTTCTATCGTAATCTTTTTATCGGCATTTTTTTTATCTTCCTTTATTTCCTCCAGAAGAGTTCTCTCTGTAATTTCCTCTTTAGAAGGACGTCTGAATAGGAAGATTAGAGCTAAAGCTAATATTGCATTTATTACTAAAAATATATAAAATTTAACATCCATTATATTAAACATTAGACGGCCAAGTATAAGCATTACTATATTTCCCATAAATATCCATTCATGCTGTGCACGAAGCAGAAAAAAATACTGTATTCAATATAAACATGGCATAAACACCTATTATTTTTTTATTCCGACATTGGCATCAGGCGTCCTGTCTGAAATAAAAAAAGAAAATAACAGTTACTATCAGTCCTGCTACAGTAATAATATTTCCCGTCTTTAAATTTTTTCATTTTTCCTCCAGTGAAATTTTTATTTAGCAGAAGATCTTCCTTCACCTTTATAAAATCTATGACTTCCTTTTTCCTTAAAAAAAGAAATATGCAAGAAATATGGCAGTCACTAAATAAAATATTCCCCATAACAATATATTCATCTTTTTCCTTTCCTATAAACAGAAAAAAAGCTAGCAATTGCTAGCTTATAGCTACTTTCTAATTTCTTTAATTCTAGCAGACTTTTTCCTGATAAGTTTCTTAAATAATATAATCTTGCTCTTCTTACTTTTTCCTATTCTCTTAACTTCTATTTTTTTCAATTAAAGGAGAATTAATAGGTATTATTCTTTCAACACCTATACCTGAAGATACTTTTCTTATAGTGAAGTTTTTAGCTACGCTTCCTCCTGAAACTCTAATAACTACACCTTCAAAAACCTGTATTCTTTCTTTGTTTCCTTCTTTTACTTTGTAGTGAACAGCTATTGTGTCCCCTGCTTTAAATTGAGGAATATCAGATTTAAGATAATCTTTTTCTACTAATTCGATTAATTTCTCTTTCAAGAAATCCACTCCCTTCTTTACGCGATATTCATTTCATCTATACCGATATTCTTCGGCAGCAACAATCAAAAGCGGAATATCCTTTTTTAATGTACGTGATATTCTAACATATTTTTTTAATTAAACAAGTATAATTTTTGAAATTTTTTTATTTTTTTACTTCTTTTTATTTTTATACTCCAGAAATTTCCCCTGCAATGTTCTCATTCAGCTTTTTCTTTTTATTATTTCCACATCATTATATTTTCCTAAAATATGCATAAATTTTGTAATGGCAGCTTCAGGAGTCATATCATATCCACTTATCACACCAAGTTTCACAAGTTCTGAGCTTGCTTCATAAATTCCCATTTCCACACTTCCTTCATTGCATTGGGTAACATTCAGCACTACTACACCTGAATCAATTACAAATTTTTAATGCCTTTAAAAATGCTTTATTTTGCGGAGCATTTCCATTTCCGTATGTTTTTCAGAATAAGTCCCTTAATATTTTCATTTCCTGAAAAAATTTTCAGAAGAATTTCCGGATTGAAACCAGGAAAAATATCAAGAATTATAACATTAGTGTCTATTTCATAATCCACATAAAATTTTTCTTCAGGTTTTGGCATTTTTAAAAGCCTGTCTTCATATACTTTTATTTTTGATCCGGCTTCCCCTAGAAACAGATAATTTGGAGAAGAAAATCCAAAATAGTTTGATGTATTCAGCTTTCGCGATCTGTTCCCCCTGAAAAGATAATCCCTGAAAAATACACATACTTCAGGTATTACAGGTAATCCATACTCGCTTTTTCCAGTTGGAATCCTATTCTGTCTTTCTATTATTTCAATGGAAGTTAAAAGATTCTGAAGTCCGTCACTTCTGACTTCCTGAATAGGTCTCTGCGCTCCTGTAAGAATAACCGTCTTTCCTAAATTTTTCAGCATAAAGGACAGCATCCCTGCAGTATAGGACATTGTGTCTGTTCCATGCAGAATAACAAATCCCTTATATTTATAGTAATTTTTCATCTATTATTTCAGCAATTTCCTTCCATACTTCACAATTCATATCTGAAGAATCTATAACATCCTTTATTTGTGCATATCCTACATTCAGATTTTCCAGAAACTGATAATTTTTCACAACCTCACTCCATGATTTTGAAGGTCTTAAGGCACTTTCAGGATCATTTTTTTATCTGAATGAACCATGCTTATTGTTCCTCCGGTATTTATTATGAGAACTTTTTTTCATCCTCCATTTCCCTTTCCTCCATTCTTAAAAATTCCGGTTTACTTTTTTTAATTTTACATAGTAATTATAACCTACATTACATCTTTTTTTAAATAGAAAAAAATCATTTTTTTCCTAAAAATGTAAAAATTTATATAATATTATGGTATAATTTGATAACTAAAAAAATATTTTTATATAAATTTCAATGCAGGGAGTGATAACTTTATGAAACCTCAGGAACTTTATGAAATAATGTCTAAGATACCTTTATTTAAAGGTTTTTAATATAGAAGAAATCGAAGAAATTCTGAAAAACTATGAATTTTTCAGATTAAAAAAATTACAAAAAGGGGAAACCGTTTTTCTTTAGAGATGATTCCCTTGAACAGATTATCATTATCCTGTCAGGAACTTCCAGAGGAGAAATGCAGAAATTTAACGGGGATACTATAACTATTGACTACATTACTCCATATCAGCTTATTGCTCCCGCTTTTATTTTTTTGGAAGCAATAGAACTTTCCCTGTAGATCTTATTTCTACAGAAAATTCAAAATTTTTATTTTTTTAAATAAAGATAATTTTCTAAGTGCCATGCAGAAGGATGAAAAGACTTCTTGTTAATTTTTCTGGATGAAATTTCAAACAAGGGACAGCTTCTTTCCAAAAAGAATATGGTTTAACTTTTATGAATAAAACGATAAATGAAAAAGTCCTCAGCTATATTAAGGAAAACCAGAAAAAAATGGATATATCTCATTTAAACCTAATATTTCTGAACTGGCTAAAAAAATTTGAAGTTACACGTCCTTCCCTATCGAGAGAAATTTCTTCCCTGTGTGACAAGGGAATTCTTACAAAAAAATCAAAAAGTGGCAAATATAAATTAAATTGTGAAAAATCTATAAAAATCAGGATATTTGAATAAAAAGAAGAAGAGTGGTTGAGGGATCCACTCTTCAAGTAACACTATGAAAAAGACAAAAAGATAAAAATCTTTTTTTAAAAAAATAAGTACTAATAAAATATACCCTGATTTTTTTATAAAAAAAGCAATACCTTCCTAAAAAAAATTTTTTTACCTTTTTTTCAACTCACTGTTATTTTCCAATCTTTTTTTCTTCTATTTTTCCTATTGTTAAAAACTGAGCTTTTTATTAGTCTTTTTTCTTTTTCAACTTTTTAAAAGAAAATATTAACATTAATTTTTTTGTTATTTTTTTAAGTGGAAATTTTTAATAAAAAAATCCGATCTACCGTTTCGACTTAATTTTTTTGGTAGCCTGTAAAAAGTGTACAGGTGGTAGTCATGTTTATAATGATGTACAGAATCCGTGCTAAGTCTTGACCGCCGTGATTTTTCCTGATTCAGCATATAAAGAGATGACCCCATTATAATAGAGTAAAGCCCAAAAATTGTATTGTCGGTAACAAATAGACCAGAAATATTAATTTTATATTATTTCCTTATTTTTTTACATATACATTATATACTCTAAATTTCAGATTGTCAATCTTTTAAAATTTAGAATTTTTCTGTTATAATATTATAAAAAAACATTTTTTTATCAGCAGGAGGAAATCTTATGAATGAAACACTGAAAAAAATCTGATTGAAAGAAGAAGCATAAAAAAATATAAAAATGATAAGATTGACACAGGTCTTTTAAATCAAATACTTGAAGCAGGAACATATGCCGCAAATGGCAGAGGTATTCAGGGAACATCCATTGTTGCCATACAGAATGCCGAACTTATAAAAACTCTGGAAGTAATGAATGCAAAAGTAATGGGAAATCCGGATGCAAAGCCATTTTATAATGCACCTACAGTAGTTGTTGTTTTTGGAGACACTACTTCACATACATTTGTTGAAGACGGAAGCCTTGTAATGGGAAATCTTATGAATGCCGCTTATGCTCTTGGAGTTGATTCATGCTGGATTCACAGGGCAAGACAAATTTTCGAATCTGAAGAAGGTAGAAATCTTGCACGTGAATGGGGAGTGGAAGATAAATATGCCGGAATAGGATTCTGTATTTTAGGCTATCGTGACTGTGAGCTTCCTTCTCCTAAACCTAGAAAAGATGATTTTGTAAGAATTATTCTTTAACGATGCGGGATTATTCATATGGAAAATAAAAAAGAAAATAGAAAAAAGATAGCTGAAACCTTCAGACTCGGATTGCTGCTATGCCTTGTAGGTGGTTTTACTGATGCCTACACGTTTACTATAAGAGGAAAGGTTCTTGCAAATGCCCAGACAGGAAATATGGTATTTTTTGCCCTCAGGCTTATTGAAATGAAATGGATGAAGGCACTATTTTATTTCTTTCCAATTGCAGCCTTTGGACTTGGTATTTTAATTGCTGAATTCATAAAAGAAAAATTTAAATATAGCAAAATCCACTGGAGACAGATTATAATCCTTATGGAAATAGTGGTTCTTCTTGTTTCTTCCTTTATTCCTAAAGGTGAACTTAATGTCTATGTAAATATTGCGATTTCTTTTGTCTGTTCCCTCCAGGTTCAGGCCTTCAGAAAGATTCGGGGAAATATTTCTGCTACAACAATGTGTACAGGAAACCTAAGAAGCGGAACGGAAAACTTATACCACTATCTAACTACAAAAGATAGGGACTTCAAGCATAATGTTTTAATTTATTATGGCCTAATAGTCTTTTTTATGATAGGTGCAGTAGCAGGTTCATTTTTTTCTGAACTTCTTGGCGAAAAGGCTCTTTTAGTATGTTGTGGACTGCTATTCATAGTCTTCAGTGTAATGTTCAAAGATAATATATGATTTTTTTAACTGAAAAAAATAATAAAACTAATAAGTGGAGTGATTTAAATGAGAAAAAAATATTAACTATAATTATGTTAACATTATTGTTAACAGTTAGTGCATGGTAAACCGGAAGCACAGAAAAATCCTTGAAAAAGGATTTAAATGCGTTACAATCTGGAGAAACAACCAATATAACAGGAATTATTTCTAATACTAAGAATTTTTTTCAAATCCTAACGATGAAATGTCTGAAGCTTTTTGCAAATGCATATAAAAAAATTAACTTATAAAGTTACAAAAACAAAAAGTTGAAGGGGACACTGCAACTATGAATGTTGACTTAAAAATCCCTGAATTGGCAAGTTATTTTCCTGAATATTTTCAGAAGGCAATAGAATTACGTTTTTCTATGTTAAATGGAAAAGAGGAAGATGCAGAAGCAAAAATTAAAAAAACCTTGCAAAAAGAATTCTTTGAAGAAAAAAATTAAATTCAAAAGATTTAAAAATATTTTCGAAAAATGTGGAAGTCGTATTTAAAAAAAGAGGAAATGAATGGAAATTTGATGAAGGAAAATTCTAAAAAAATAAAGATTTTCATAGATGGTCTGACTTTAGGATTTGCTTCTATACTGGAAAAAAAATAAATAACAGCAATAAAAAAATAACGGTAAGTAGAAAGATAGATACACAAAATTTTGTACACACCCGTATTATCCTTTACTGTGTCTTAAACTTATACAAAATTTGAGATTTTTCTCTTAAAAAAAGGCGGTAAAACCTAAGTTTCACTGCCTTTTTTTCTTATCTTATTAGTAAATAGCCCTAAATCCTATTCCACCT
>BNJS01002038.1_pt1 | contig 39508 bp, 68 predicted proteins | sample 8540461 | NCBI WGS metagenome assembly BNJS01 (sample SAMD00202454, study PRJDB9452) | human saliva metagenome | isolation source: human saliva | place: Japan
TCGTTCAGCGTATTGTGTTACTCGAGAATCATCAATCGCGGTTTGTCATTGTCCATATCAACATCAGACTTTTAGAATTTTAACGATATTGCCGACACCACCATACTTACGTCTTTAATCAATAAACGCGAAGTTGCGACCGCTTCAGCATAGCTGAAAGCCCGATCCTTCATTTCGCCCGCAGTAACACCGTAACTTCGCAGATTTTTCGCCGTAGCACCTGTTTGTCAGCCATTTGGCTCACCTCGACCATACACCATCACCGGGGTCAGTTAACCCGTCGCTGCTTCCAAACCGTTATCGGTGCCATCGCCCGCGAGAACCGTCAGCCACCACCGTTACGTTGATTTCAATCGACCGCACAAACAGGTTTTCTGGTCTGAACATCAGCGAGCGCCTTCTCGACAGCGTTTGCTCCCGAGTTTCACCCTCCATCAATAAGCCACTTTGCACCAGCCTGCCTCCACTTCACCACAGGCGCCAGACCGTCAGCCTTCAACATTCTTTCAGCACTGTACCTTCCAACTGCTATTGTTTTCAGCAGATAGTTCAGTGAACAAAACACAGCGTCAACGTCGGTCAACACCCAGCCCGCGACCAGACCATCTCGCAACAGAATCATCTCAGGAATACCTGGCTCCTGGTTTTCATTCGAATGAAATCGGCCGATTCATTTCGTTTTATCGTCAAGCATAACTTCCTCATCCTCATCACCCAGCTCATTCAATCATTCGACCACTTCAACCGTCTGCAATGACGTTCCGTACCAACGGTAATAAATCGGTTCCCTTCGCTTCATCGCCCCTGTATCGCTGCCGATATCAGCAGGTCACGCATCTGATGAACCGGGCGAAATATCATCACGGACGTGCCAAGACAACGTCATTATCGTTGCGCATCAAATACCGTGTTCATCGTTTCATACCAGTTGCCGCAGCCCTCGAATTTCAAACACAGCCTCGCCTCGTCCATTCAGAACCGGAGTTGTTTTATCGAGCATCTTCTTCATCAGCAGTGCCAGAAATCATCTCATCATTCGTCTCCGTTTTATTGGAAGAATCTCTGCTTTTCCCGACCGTATTTCTCACCCTTTATAGCTTATTACGTGAGATATCCTCATCACTCAGCTGGCCCACAACATGGTGCCCGCCTCTTACATTTCGAGTAACAGTCAAGGCGAATGTTAAATCACGAAGCTGCTCGATATTCATGGCGACCATCAGGATGAAGAATACTACTACATCTCCCGATTGTCATACCGCAACATCGAGTCAAATCGACGGTCAGCGACCACGTACAAAAACCGTTTCGCGTCAATGCCTTTCGACCAGTCATTGCATTGTCAGGGCCTTTTATCAGATGCTTTTTCAGTTCGAAGAAATTGTTGAATTTCGAGAACAACTTTACCCGATGAGAATCCTTTTCATTGCTCGTGTTACCAATCGTAGTCCTCACCGTACTCACGTAACACGAGCAAGACACATCACTTTCCATCGCGCAGCCTGCAGCAGTCAATCAGTGCCTGGCTGCTGAGCCGGGCCACAGGCTCGTTTTTCCACAGTAGCCCCTCACTCTTGAAATAGTGGCCCTTGATAGTTGAGTGATTGCCTCATCATCTCGCATACCACTCTGTCTTCTTGTTTCGAACCACCTTCCAACTCATTGATCAACAAGTGACCATAATACTTCCGGTACATCATTATCATATACCCACCGCATGATGTTGAAAGACAACTCAATATTTTCTTTAGCAACGCAACAGTTTTAAACAGTATCAGCATTCGCAAGAGCCAGTATCATCATACCTCATATCCCGTACCCGGTGTTGAAACACGTTCAGCAGTTCATCCTAGTACCGGTGTCATTGGTTAAACCGCCGTGAGCAAAATTCGGTGGTCATTCATGGTCAAACAGCTTTGATGAGATATGTTCCTCACAGAAGACAGCCTTCATCGAAAATTATTCAATGAAATTGCTCCTGTGAAGTTGTCTCAGTTTCAATATAGTTTGAATAGTTTTTCAATTACTCAAATCAATTTCCAGTCATCAAATTTCAAATTTACACGGAATGAGGTAATAAGTCGTGCCTTTCATTATTAGAACAAGAGCCAACAGCGTTCGATTCGCCCGTACTGTCAAGCTCGTAGTTTCGCAGGTCGAAATCACTGTCATGCTCCCCGTGCATTGTCTTCTTCGTTTTTAACCATCATTGACGATGAAGTACTCAGTTCAACCGAATGGCTCCTTCTCGCTGGTGCACTGGCCTCATCAGCCAGGCAGCACCTGTTTGACCACGATGCCCGACAACAGTTGTCGTCCATAATCAAATTAAGTCTAATTTTTGATTGCTGGTATACCTCATACCCGCCCGCGACGAGTTCACGCGCCCACTGCGCCTGGCTTCGTCGACTCAGTTATCTCATACCTGCACCCCACAGTCACCAGCCACCGCTCAACAGCACGGCCACTCCGTTCATTACCTAACAGAACTGAACTCACAGAACTCCCTGTTCCCAACCCGATTTGCCACTGCCCACCACCACACCTGAAAAATGAATTGAAGTCATCAACGGCCGACACAGCCCAGTTGCCGGTTATCTCCCTCCCATCCACACCAGAAAACCTTTATCTGTAAAGACTTCTCCTGATTACCAAGAGTTCACAGCGGTGTCACAACTCCAGCCGAGCATCCTCCAACCTGAGCGTCCATCCGTTTCAACGATCTTCCACAAGCCTTCGAGTTCCAACGTCATCTCAAAACTTCGTCATAAACTTAATCTTTAATTGGTTGCGTTAATAAATTATCACTTCACGCACCAGCGAACATCAGATTCACGTTACATTACATTTAACCGCGACCGTTCCACACCTGTAACACCACCGAAAGAATCTTCAACCGTAATCTCCGCCTCCAACCGATATTCTCCTTCATTCACTTCATAATTCGTCACTGCTCATTCGTCGACGGCACCTTCCCGTTGATACTTATCGTAGCACGTTTTAATTTGAGCAAGGCCATAAACTTCACTTGTCCTCAACTCTTTTGCATTCGACTTCTTTCTCATCCTTTGTTCTTTATTCTTCATCACCCCAAGAACGATTCAATCTCGTCGCACCGTCTTTAGATAAAGATGGTACGCAATGCCCAGCGTAGTCAAATCATCTTGTCGCTGTTTCACCAGTGCGAAACTCACACCCTAAGTCTCCAAAGACTCCGAAATCGAAACACCAGTTTCGCGTTCATCATCACATTGCTGGTTCACCCTTCCCGCAGGAACAGGCTACATATTCAGTGTCTTCAGATCAAATTATTCGATTACCGATTCGGCGATTCCTTAAATCACCTCTATTTATATTAACGACATTGTAGCGGTTCTTCACTGTAATCAGGCCCGAGATGTTCAGTCATTGCACGCCCGGCCCTGTCGTCATATACAGAAAGACAGCCTCAGCTTGACAACACCATTGTTTTCGGTTGCATCCGACACCACATAATCAGCACCACCATTCATCTACTTCCAACCCAGTTAAACAACCTTCTAAACCTGAATCACCATCAGCAGACTTCGATTGTCCGACAATCCCTCATTCTCCCACCGGCGACCAAATCTGACCTCACCAGCAACATCAACAGCCGCCACTGCAGCCTCTGCCAGACCCTGAATGCATCACCAGATCAACCGCCCCGCTGCAGTCCCTCCGGTTCACAATGGCCTGCCTCGAACCGTGCCGTTCACACACACTGGTTACATTTTCGATAACCCCGGCACCCACCTGTCGACGCCTCAATTCATCAGTCATCGATTCCGCCGTGCAACGACTCAGAGCATTGTCATATTTCACTGTGGTTTCAAAGAGGTCCCAACACACCGCTTTGGTTTGTTTTGACAGTCGCGTCATTCGCTTCAGCGTCTTCTCCCTATCCCCATAACAACACATTCATCTGTCGCTTCTGGGCTCAACGCAACCCTTCAACCGCCGCAGTCAGCGACCATAGCCCGCCGTTTGCCTTTCGCCTATTTGTTCCCGCTCTTCGCACGTCAGCAGTCTAATCAACACCTCTTCCCCAGTCAGATTGTCCGTCTCGAAGTTCAACTTCTTGAACACACATGTCACCGCAGTAAATTCCCTCAGCTTCCGTTCTCTGTCTTCACCGTTCAACCCGTCGACGCACCCCACCCGCGGCCTCACCACCACCGCAGACCTCCTCCTCACGCGTCTCATCCGCACACCATTTTACTCAAAGAGAACGATCATCCTTCGATCAACAAGGTCTCTTCGGACCATTCATTCTCATTTTTTTCTGAATTAACTACACCACCGCCGACAGTTATAACCAGAAACCATACCACAGCCAAGTTTCATTCCGTGACTAAGAAAGAACTCACCTTTCAGTTGGTACAGTTTTCCATTGCGCTTGCTTCTTTCAACCGCATCTCGCACCACTATCTATCAATGCTTCGTCAATAAAGCGCATAGCACCACATATCTATCTCTGAACATCAACTCATTTGTTGTGCCTGCAGCCCACCGACACACCACCAACCATTCGAGGTAACGTCTTTCATACCTTTAGTTCAGCTACTCTGCTCATCAGGCGCACCATCAAATATAATCACACCATCAACACAACCGCTTAATTGCTCAAAATATCGCTTGCTGTGCCTCAACACCTTCGCCGGTTGTCTACCGAAAACCGTTCATTCACCGGTTTTCAACGCATCGAGGTCTCGATTCCGAACAGCATTGACCTCGCAGCGCACGAATCTTCGTTTTAGCGTATGAACTGTACTCATATTGTTGTTACCGGGGAACCAGCTCAATACTTCGCTGAAACTGACGCAGTTTCAGATACTTTCGAGCAACTACTGGTCGCATCGCTATTTCCTCCTCGCCGTCGTTTGTGTCCACCGATCAACCGAGCACAATATTCATTAATCAGCATATCCGCAGTGCTCTTCTGAGTTCAGCACACTAGTACTTCCTCAACCTGACGGTTAACCCAGAATCATTCGGTAAATCATTCCATGACAGCAACTTCATTTCGCCACTTCCGCCATCAACGACTTTCAAAGCATATCGAACTATCTCGTCATATTTCAAATCTTTCTGTTCACTGAATATCAGAGCCTGAACCGAGTACATTCTTCTTATCAATGAATATCTGTTCTTTGCTGAGTTTGAAACTACAGCATGAACATTTTTACGTTCGCACACAACCAGCATCATTCTCCCACATATTGCTTTTCATAAAGCTTGGTTACACCATCCTCACGAGCCGTAATCAACGCTGAAACAATTCATCGGCCTTTTAAAGGCTATTTCTGTCATCACAGAGCCTTCGCCCGAAACATAACAGCATACCCCGTTCTTTGAGCTGATCAATCTCCTCTCATCTTCTCAAGAACATACGCATTTCAGAACAAGAATTGAACTAATCATCTCCAGTTAACACCATTCGGTCGTACCACAGCAAACGCAGAAAGTTATGAGTCGTCATCACAACCGTTTTCCTCAGAGGCTTGCCTCAGCCACACCCTCTTCCACGTCCCGAGCAGCATTGCTCGCCTGTCATCAGCCATACAGTCTCAAGAATCACCTTAACCCACTGCCCATCATCTGTTCTTTCTTCCAAGCACAGACATACTCAGCCAGCAGCCCCACAAAACCACCTCATTGCCACCACCATCACAACCAGCATCGCCACACCGTCTCTCTCCATCTTCTGCAAGAACCCACAGGCACATAGTGGCCCCACACTGTGTTTCATTTTCCACAGAACGTTCATGAAGATTAACCTGCATTGTTCCCTGTTCATTTTTGCCGATGCGAGAATCTCTGATGATGCCCACTTCACACAGATGTCAACACGCAGGTTATCTCGGTCCATACTGTTGCCCAGGCAAAGAGCCTGTCAACCCACGGGTTCGCGTCAGTTACTTGTTTCCTCATCACCTTCAAACGTTTTCCTGCTCGAGATTATAGTCATATCTGTAAACTGGCTGTTCAATCTCACCGGTTCCAGCTCACGCCATACCGTTGCCACCATTCTGCAGAACGTGAACTAACCATCAGCTTCAGCTCACTCCGGATCCAGCCGTCAACTTCACACCTTTCTCGCAAGCCGCCTTTCAATCATCACCGATATACTCTTGAAAATCAGCAGCCTCGACCAGCGGTCACTGTTTTCAGCAGCATTCATGGCTTCACGCATTTCATTTCATCCTTCATCACGACCGTCCACCATAACATTTCCGAGACTGGCTCATCGTTTTCAGTTCCGCATTTCAATACCTCCACATCTTCCTCGGTAAACTACGCACTATCATCCTCACATCGTTGCGGTACACGAAATTCGCCTGCCTTCACCAGGTACTTTCGGCGACACCCCGATTTTTCGCACAGCCGCGCATCACAAACCGTTGCTCATATTCATCAACAAAACGGTTTTAGCACTTAAAAGTTCATTTATAACCTCGCGTCACTGTCCAGTTCTGCTTATAACCTTTATCTTTGGGAAGATACAGCATCGCGAGAACAATCAGCAATCTGTCGTGCCTCCGCCTACCATCCAAGCCTCCGACAGCGAACTGAGCCATCCGTTAAATCAGAAGTTCTCGATGATCGGTGCCTGCAGACGCAGGGCAATTTCATATTACAGCCACCATAGTGCCACATTGCTCTGGTTCTCACATCTCGAGCAGACCTTCCACCATCCACACACGATCTCATCTCCTGAACCCTCTGTTAGCAGCAGATTTCCTGAGTTTTGCGGAGTTTCACAAGAAACGACAATGGCAGGTCATACATCACGCCAGCTCGTTAACACCACAGGGCACCATCTGGCTTTCATTTCACGGTTCGTGTTCCCCACATCTCTAACTCGCTGTCGTCGACGATTGCCGCCAGTTTCATTGCCGACCTCATCGGTTCTCAGAGGCATGTCCAACATCGTCCAATTCAGCCACGACACCACACACACCACCTCATTCTTCGCGACTGGTCGGGTTCCAGCTGAACATCCTGTCCTCTTCCACCAGCAGCCTTCGTCGCCCACTCAGTACCGTCTGCAGCGAACTATTCACACCAGCACACGGCACACCATACACAGGTTACATTTCTGTCTGTCAGTGAACCTCCCACCGATCTTCCTCAGCCCAGCCATCATTCTTCATCTCGATAATACACCGAGAGCCCGTCCGATCATGATTTGCTCAGGCATGGCCAAACGCCTCCAACCTTACAACGTTTCCTGCCCGCGCCTACCTTCACTCAAGCTCGATGTCCGGTTATCAACCCTGAAAATTGTTCAGCATCAGTTTCATAGTTCTTCAGCTTAATAACCGATTTATCACGGTACTTCACGTACCGGGTGCCTGAAACACAGCCTGTTGCCGGGAACTTCTCTCCAGCAAAGAGACCATCAGCAAACCATGTTGTTGCGTCATAACGTTGGTCTTCATCACTGGCAGCCCGTCATCGAGACACGAGATGATCAATGCTCGCCACTATCTTCTTGCATTGCCTTCATCTCAACAGCGCCCAGACCATTCAAATGTTTCTGGTCTCCCCAATCACATCCGCCCGTTAGTTCGCCTGCCCGTGTCTCAGCCCGACGAAGATCAGCCCAACGATTAAACCACCCCATCTCCGGCGTCCACTCCACCTGAACCAGCCAGCAACCAGCAGGCACCATGAGTTGTTCAACCATCACAAGGCTTTTGCACACCAACGATCGCACTGATCAATCCCAACATTCTGTACAGTCAGTATCGCCCATCTGTTCAGCTTCCGCAAGAGCCAAACATTAACTGTGCTTCATGATAACAACATATCATAATTGAGTTCAATACCCTGATGAATATCTCTGTCTTTTCGAGTTTATTCATGATCATCATCAAACTGGTTCACACCAAAGCGTCTCACCCAGATATCATATCAACACACCAGTTCGAGCCCGCTTTTCTTCGACCTTCAAATATTTAACCCCACTGCATATAAATCTTTTTCCAAATCACAACAGTGTCGCCGAGGTTTCAAAAGACCAACAACAGCTCAACTTCATTTCGTCGTCTGTCCTTTTATTGCCTGCAGTGGTTTGATCATTGTGGTTTCAGACCGAACCAAATTAAAACGAACAAATCAGCACAACATATTCATCGTCAAACAACGTAAAATCAACCATACCATCTCACCACCAAACTGGCTCACCGCCTTTGCGCCCTGTTTCATCCGAAGTTCATCGCGAAAACATACCGCAGTTGTCGGCACCTGTGTTAAAAATATCTCCGTTCACCAGTTATTCATGCTGCAACGACGTACCCCGCCAGGCCGTTCGCCCTTCCTCAGCAGGTCTGCCGATTTATAAGAGCCTCCCACCAGCAACATGCCGCGACCGCACAGCGTCTCCGTAATGTTTTCATTTTCTCGCTTCCCGGGGTCGAATATGCCCACATTGATTAGATTCGTTGTCGACGACAAGTTTTCGATATTGCTTCCATCACCATCTTGACCAAATTGCCTTCATGAACACTTCGTTTTGGTCTTCGCCGATTCGCTTGCCATCACATCATCGAAAACCAGCAGTGCCCGCCATGTTCCACATCTTCTCGTCAGTGTTCTTTCATGAGGTTTGATGTCAGATGCAGCAGATATCACTACTTCAACACACCACAATTCAGAGTTATTCCAAACTTCAATATTTCAGACAAACGCCTGGTGTTCACCGTTTGTCCGTCTCAGAACACCAGAGCCGTTTCCGTTAATTTAATCATCCTTTGAGTTCAAGTCCAACATCGTATTGTGCTTCACGTTTATAACGTCAAAGACAGCACATCGTTCTTTTCCTCAACATACAGTTCAACAGGCCCCTGTCAGCCACCGAACGAGTCTCACACCGGTCTCATCCAGTTACGTCTGGCACGCTGAGTTCACTTCAAATTGTGTCTCAACAATAGTAGTATTTTTGTCTCTGCTTGTTAACAGTTATTTCTTCGAAATTGCCTATTCCTTTAAAATTGTCTCTCGAGCCAGAGCGAAATCGCTGGCGATCATCAATTTACAAGCCCGATATCTTCCTTCAACAATCATCGATATTTGGGTCATTTTTACAAGACAGCCTGCAGTCTTTTCGTCCATTTTACCTCCACCTTTTCGTTACCGTATTTATAACATTTCGAAGAACAACCAATCAAACAGCAGTCACTGAAGACCAGCCCCTGAATCACAGCAACCACACCGATATCACTGATTGCGCATTGCTGCGCATCGACGTTATCCATCATCAGACCCGTCAACGTGCACCCTCCACAGAGTTAGCCCCTCCACAGGCACGGAGTAACCTTGACGCAAAGATTTTCAGTCCCAGTTGGGTCATCTGCTGTGCGATTACCCTCCACATTCCCATATGATCTGTCCCAGTGACGATCCTTCATTACATTCACCAGCAAACCAGTTATCAACGATCATCTAGCAGGCTATTTCGATAAGATTGTCATATTGGCAGAGCGTTGTCGTCCGGCTTGTTGAGTACTACCGAGGTCTCCTTTTCGAGTTGGCAATACCAGGTCCAACGAGAGCCCACCGAAGCACAATGATGACTGGGAAAGAGGGTAGGAGTTCTATTCAGAGCACGATAGACTTGGTCGTTGTGGTTAGTGCTGAGGCTCGTTGACCTGAAACAATGCCAACCGAGAAGAGGGGTCTGATTGGTATGGTAAAGCCAGTTGGTTGGCATATATACGATATGCACAATCTTTCATATCAGGTAAGTACTTGTATAACAGATGTCATTTGATAGCTTTTGAACTCACATGAGAATGCTAATCAGAAGAATTTATCACTGGGACCATCAGATACAGGAATGTAGAGGGTATGCTCCCTTTTGAAAATACAGGTAGCAGTATGTTAAGAGGACTAAAAATCACGTAAAAATATAGAGTTACCCTGCACATATAATGGAGTAAGAACTGCTCTGGTAGAGGGCACAGCATTGAAGCTAGGGTCTATTGAAATGATGAGATTAGCATCACCGTTCTGTCTACATGTCCAGAAAGGTATTGATATCAATTATACTGACAGAGATAGCAAGGTGAGGAATAACAATTAGAGTTGCCTTTGATAAATAATTTAAGAACTTTTAGTGGTAGTCCTTTTGTGGCTACTTTTATTTTTGATTGGATTGCGATTCTTTTCAAAAATATGGTATAATAATGGTACTAAAATGCGAAGTAATAGATTAAGAGGTGCAAAATGGAATCAAGAAAGATCTGCAAAAGTGTCTTATATATACTAACCCAAAAATATCGATGGTAGCATAGATTGTTGTAAGGGAAGATATGGAGCTTTGTTAATAAGGTTGGTGTCTCAGTAAGATTTTAAACACTAAGAAACCAGAGACCAATTTTTAGAATAAATAAGTTTCAAGAGAAATATATGAAAAGCGCTATGATAAAGATACTACTATTATATTTGGGAACTGGAAAGACAGGGTAGAATAGCAAAAACAAGGCTATGGCTTGACAAGTTAGTGATGATGAAGATCCTCGTGTTCGAATAGCTTGATAAAACAGGGTACAAACTAGACTATATGTTGAGAAAGAAACTGATGCCAATGTTTTGAAAGCGATTATAAGAGCATGAAAAATACAACAGATCGTATTGGATACCCAAAGATAAAGTTGAATTGTTAACAGAAGAAGCAGCTCTACTATACCTCACAATTATTTTACAAGTTGGTTTAGACATGAAGAAGACACCAAGAGATTTTGAAAGAATTTATGCAAAATATTATTAAAAAGCTTTGGAACTCTCTAAATTTAGTAGGTGTGAGTGATATAAGAAGTGTAAGTGATATCTGCAAAAATATCAACATCAAAACTCTCTCAGTATTTTTATTTTGACAAGAGATGTGAACATAGCAGACTTTGCAAAAGTTTTGATAGTCAGCTGATGGCAAGCGAGGTACGAAGTTAAAAGTAGGCAAAATCTAAGATTGTTCATGTAGAGGGTAGAAGTTTTAGTTAACGATGTTGAAATGTGGTGGTGAGGCTTATTATGAAAAAGAAGCTTATCATCTGAACAGCAGATCGACAGAAGCCATGCACCAGTGTTAAATAGGCACGTAATAAATTGCCAGAAGATAGTAAAAAGTCCTATTTACAGAGGCAGCTATTTATGATGATAGGTAATAGTCCAGCTATTTTATGCGATGGAGGCTCTTTATAAATCAACAGACCTCACTTTTAAGAGAAGAAATGAACAGTTTCAAAAGCAGAGGGGTACGTCATTTCTCAATATGGTGCCAAGAGATAATGAACTGGAGATGTACCTTTTAAGGTTGCCAGCAAAAGTCCTACGGGTATGGTTTTCCCTTGTTAGACTGGATTAAAATAGGAGCACAAAGTAAATTGAATCTGAGTTTGAAGGTAATGAGGATAAAATTATGAAAAGATCAGTAACTTTTTACATTTGACGACATTGAAGATGTTAATGATGCTTTTGGTTTTGATTTGGTTTTGAAGATTTGATTCAGTCTGAGATTACAATGATCTTAAACCCTTTGCAAGAATATTAAAAAGAGACAGACGATGAGAATGAAGTTGGAGCCGAAGCATTTAGACTCTTTGAAAACCTCGGCAGAGATGTTTTTATTTATGATTTGGGAAAAAGATTTGCTATATAATTAGTGGGGGTTAAATGTTTAGAGAGGTCGAAGGAAAATATGAATAATCTAATTTAATTGTTGAAGAGTATGTGATCTGACTGGGACAACTTTGGTGTAGATGGTTTTGAGTAGTGATAAAACAGATAAAACTCGAAAAGGCAACTTAGAAGCAGAGAGGGTATGTCATCGAGGAATAATTGAAGACTCAATTTATGATACTTTGGTATCCTTAGTGCTTTGAGACCTGAAAGTAACATCTTTGCGAGAGCTTTTAAAAGACGATGGAGACATTACTGACTATACAGAACTTCTTAGAGTTAATCCAATGCAATCGATTGAAACATGCAAAAGCTATACTTGGGATGAGTTGAACAACTTCCTCAAAAAGAATGCCTACTGAGCCTACAGACTACTGCTGAAGTTATAAAACAAATGGGCACGGAATTAGGGTAGTTTATCTCGATGGAGAGCCAGTGAGGCTACATCAAGGGCTAGGGCGAGTGCAGGGCGAGACCTAACAAGGCAGATGAAAGTAATTCTAGGAGATAGAAACGACAACTTAGATGGTCTAGGACTTGTTGAGATAAGAGGAGAGCTTTGTCTAAAAGAAGATAAGTTAGAAACAGCAAGAACATTCAATCCAACAATTAAATCTGCTTTTTCAGCAGTATCTTTCGATGGCAAAGAGACTGCAAAGCTGATGAAGAGATAGCACTACTTGACTTCCTAGCTTATGGTTTGTTGATGAAAGACTTCTTTTGAAACAAGAGAGGAAGAGCCTCCCAGCTAACTGGGTATGGTTTGCAGACACCAGAATCACTTATGTGGAAGAAGTTGATGGGAACAACCTACTAGATGTAATTAAACTGTTGTAGTAGTTTTGAAGAGAACTATGAAGAGTTTGGGTACTTTTGATGGTGTTGTTGAGGTTAATGAAACCGAGACCTCTTCAGAGAACTTGGAAGTGAAGGTAAATATAATTTAGGAAACATTGCCTTAAAGGTGGAGTTTGGAAACAAGATTTGTATACTGCATATAAACTCATATTGAGTGGACTCGAGGAAAAATAAACTCTTCCAGTTGCTATTATCGAAGATGAAGAGGGTAATGAGTGCTGACAGCTCAAGGAAATCGAGTTAGGAGAGTCTCTGTAGGAACCAAGAAATATAATAAATTCTAGATGCTTATGAGGGTATGCCATTATCGCTTAAGTATGGTGGTGAGGCAGGTGTCGTTCCTTGTTTCTACAGACGGAAGGTTACTAAGTGAAGAAGCAGTAAAAGAAATAATTGTAGGGTAAAAAGAGAAGGGTCACGTAGAGATGAATGTATTGTTGAGTGTGAATGCGAGAAATGAAAAGAATGGGTATGTATTTGGGTATGTCATTAAAAACAAGGTAAGACAGTAGCGAACATACCTCTATAAGAACCGATAAGGGTCGAGACAGTATGAAAACTTTGGCAGTCTGAAGAAATCATCAACGGCTTAGCGAAGTTATAGGGGTCTTGTAGAACACGAAGATATTTTAACAATAGAAACAGAAAAATAGGTGGGTATATGAGTGGCTTGAACTTGAGAGAGAACAACAAAAGTATATACAGTATACCGACAAGGGCATTTGATGTACTTGACACCTTAGATTGTAAGTATCGTTTTCACATAATGAAAACTCACAAGTAAATCTACTACTAGATAGAGGGGTTCAAAAAGAGAGAGTATACTGTCGAGTATTGAGATGATGGAAGGTCTACATAAAGATGAGAACAAGAATAATATTACAAGCGACCTAATGGGTAAAACATATGCAGAAGAACACTATAAAAATGTTCACGATTTTGATAAGCATATCGAGGACTATATGATAGATGATGAGGATTGCTGGATGAAAACCTCAGTTCCCAGCTTTTTATGGAGGCTTGATAGATAAAAGTAGAAAACGGAGGGTACGATGTAGTTACTTCGGTTGTTTGTCACTGATGCCAGATCTTATTTAAAAGATAAAAGAACTCAGGAACTAGTTGTAGTAGCTCTAAACCCAGAGGTGTAAATGAAACTTTTAAGAAGTAAAAGGTACTTTCAAAAACGGCTTTTGTTCACAGTGATGAACTTGCTGGTTTAATCCAACGCTAGATCTTGAGTATAATATGTATGGCTCATGCACGAAAAGTCAGGGTATGGTATCTAAATAAGCCAAAGTACCTCTGTATAGTGATAAAAAGACGGGTACGCTATTAGTACGCAAACGATGGTGGGGTTGAGGCTGATAGTGGTGCTGTAGTTTACTACCGAGGAGATTGTGAGAATTTAGAATACGGAATTTAAAAGTAGTAAAGAATTGTTTCAGAGAAATGTTATATTAGGGTAGATGAAAACAGTGTGGTAAAAGGAGATAAATATGAAATACGTAAAGGAAGCCGTAAGATACCGCTCTTGAAACTATGGATATTGAGCCTGATGAACTGTTCAGGCCTTTGAGTTTTTCAAAAGGGTATAATGGTGATGATTATAGAACCCTGGCTTGCAGGAAGGGTTGTAGAGTTAGCTGAAAGCAGAGATATCGGAATGAGTAAGCTGATGGTTAAAAAGTTCACATCTGCAAGAACTTAAAGAAGAGTATGTTGAAAACAACGGGCATAGGATGAAGCTTGAACTACATTGTAGGGGAGTTAGACAGTGAGTTTGGGAAGTATGTAACCTACGAAATCTCAGGCAGGGAAGATGGTTTGAGAGTGATGAGGAAGTAAACTGGCTTGAGGGTATGGATTATGGGTTAGCAAACGACTTTTATACAAGATAACGAATGGTTACAGGATAGTCAAACCTCACCTTTCGTATTTGACTTATCTCTATGTGTGAAGAGAGAGTGGATAAAAGGCATCATCAGAGATTCTCGCATCAGCAAAAAGAATTGGGCATATCATTGAGAACAATGCAAGTTTAATGCTACATAGACTTTGTTCTATGGAAGAAAAACCATGAAACTGCAAAAGTATGGGGCTTGCATAATATTACCTGTAGGTTTTTACAGAAGATGGAAAATTGGTCTGTAATTAAGGAACTTCTTGGTTTTATGAGTGAGTGGTGTTGTTGCAAACAGTAAAATTGGTTTATGGAACACCTTTAACTTGGGTATGTATGCAGTGCTTATTTTAAGAGAAAGAACAGATGAGAGTAAAACTGATGGAGTTTACTTAAAAAAGATTGATTCTTGGGACTGTATGGCTGATGTTAAAGCTGAGCAATGCTCTCTTTCGGAGATGTCATTGGAAGAGAAGATTGCTGAACAGGGTAATACTCTGAGAAGAGCAGTTGTATTGACGGCTCTTAACTCTGCATTTGCTGGAATTGAAACTGTAAAAGCACCTGTTGAGATGGGTGTTAGCTGGGATGAGTTAAGTTTCAATTCTTTGGTTCTAAGTGCGTATGTTCTTGAGAAAGATAGAGAGAAGTTGGTCAAAGTAGCAAAAGAACAGGGTATGCCATATTTATGTTTCGAGGCGAAGAATCTGCTTGATGACTTAGAGAATATGTTAAAAGGTGATGAACTTGACAAGCATTTGGTTACACTTCATGTTGACAAGTTAAAAGATTACTTAACTAAGCTTTATAGAAAGCAATATACTTGCTAGGAGGAATGAAATGCCTTTTAAGGATTTAATGTCTGAACATAAGAATGTTCATACTGTAGTTTCAAACTCAAGTAAGGCAGTATATTCATTTACGACACTCTAAGAAAGAAATGTACTCGGTTCAAGATACACCCTGAAATTAAGACAAAGAAAGATTTTGAAGCTATGGTAGAGATAGTTTCAGTAGAAAGTATGCTTGCAAAAGAAGTGTTATTTGTCTCAGAGTATAAGAAAAATAAGGGGTACGCCCTATAAAGAAGAGGGTAGTTTTGGAGAATAGCAATTTGAGTTCTTAATCAAATTTGAGAAGTATAAAGATATGCTAGACTTCAGGAAAAACTTTTTCTGAGATTATATGCCTTTAGTTAATGAGATGTATACACTTTTATCTCCGTTGGTCAGAGGTTAGTTTCTTATATGACAGCCTTGAAAAAGGGAAAATAAGCAGGGATGTTTCAAGTAGTTGCTCGAAGTTATGCAAGAGACGCAGAAGCAGTTTTCAAGATGAAAGAGTATTTGGAGGCTGGATTTACAGTAACAACAAGAAAAGAAGTCGTAGAAGTATGGGGGTACGGTCTATACACTCAAACGAATTGTATTGAGTCTGCTCACTGCAAAGGTCAATACTGTTCTACGAACCAAGACCTCAATGCGTTTGAAAGCCAGTGAGATGAACGAGTTTTCGAAGATGTATGAAACCCAACCAGCTGAGAGGAATATTGAGAGCTTGCTTAAGCTGATATTTTGTTAATTAAGCAGTTGTACTTTGAATGGTGTAATTTATGATTCTTTTGTGGGTACGCCTGATGAACTCAGGAAGTAGCTAGACTAAAAAGGTATGAAAGGCAGTTACCCTCGAATAGTTGGTGAAGATTTTACCTTATGAAAGAATTGTTAGAGCTATAGGCTAATAAAATGAAGTTGGTGTTTGAGAGATAATATTGATATAATGAAATTTCTATACCTTTTATTACAAACTTAGAGAAGAAGAAATGGTCGGTGATAGATAATGAAAATAATTGCAAGATGCAGTTTGAAGAAGCAAAATATAATGGAAAAACTTATAATACCAACTGAAGAAGGTAAGAAACCGATTAATGTGGGTTTAAACCTTGAAGTCACAGGTAGAGCTGAAGAAGCTATGGGTATGGGTTTTGAGTTTATAACTGTCAACGGTGAATTGCCAGAAGTTGAGATTCCAGAAAAATGAGGGTAAGTGTTCAGAAAAGTTACTCTTGTTGAGTGTGAAAAGGAGATTATTTGCCCTGAAGGAGTTGTTCCTTTGGAAGTAAGTAAGCAATTATGCAGATATGAGAACTTAATCTCTGCTTGTGAGAGAAATAAAATCTGCGAGTAATTGCGGTAAGTTACTTGAATTAAGGGAATCAACATCGGCAGATTTGATATTGAAGATAGAAACAAGAAGCTAGGAATTTACTACGATGGTATGTATGATCTGTTCAAAGAAGTTGAACTTTCAGACTTGGACAATCTAACTGAGATTGTAAAGAAGAGTGTTGAGAAGTTACTACTGACGATACTGAAAAAGAAGAGCAAGAACAGAAAGCCTAAGAAAGTTGGTTCAGGAAGCAAACAGCGAAGAAAAAGAGGCTATGGGTACGCTTATTTGCAACAGTTGAAGAGGTTGCATTCTAATTCTAGAAGCTTATTGAAAGATGAGAATGTATTTGGTATGATAGGATAAAGGAGAAGATAACAGTGAATTATTTTTGACTATCAAGTAAAACCAAAAATGAATAATGTTTGGGGACCTCTTTGAAGAATTGGGAAACCTGAGTGAAGAAGAAATACTTGACGACAATGCTCTAAGGTATTTACACACAACGGAGATAATCCAATCAGCAATGGGTAGAAACATCAACAAGAGTGAGTGGAATCTGCAGGGTATGAAAAATCTGTCTCGATAATGATATGAAACAGCAGTTTTCAGAAGTAGAGAAATGTAGCCATTTGGGATAGACCGGAGGACAGCAAGGGAGATGCACCTGCTTATGGAACAGTTGATGCAAAACACATTGAAAAGCCGAGCTTTCAGAGGTTGAGATAGAGGCTTTGGAAGATGATGATGCATTCCAGAGGTCTACAAAGGACTTAGAAACCATACGAAGTGTGATAATAATCAATAATGGTATTGATATTGTGCCTTTACTTTTGGGAGTTCTTGCTGGGTATAAGGAGTCTATTGAAGATTTGAAGTCCTTAGTTAAGGAGAATAAGGAGTTATCGGACTTAGTCAAGAATCTCTGTGCTAAGGGTAATTCAAGTTTAGAAGGTTATTTAACTGGGTTGGAAGGTAGGTAGATGAATGAATTACTTTTGATTATGTAAGTATCAGGTCTAACCAAGAAACAATGGAATTATTTGAAATTCTTCAAGGCTTGAGAGGGTATGCTTTTTCTATATATGGCGATAGGGCAGACGATGCAATTGACGCTACCTTTTGAGCATGTAAATTCAAGGTACGATGAATCTTACGGAGAATTAGAGAACTATACGAAAAGTGTATTGAAAAATATAAATAGAAGTGAGTTTAAAAAGGAATCACCAGACTCAGAGAATATCGATGGTGTTTGGTCTGAAAGACTTGCAGATATAAATAGCCCTGACACTATACTTGAGGAAAGGGTAGACCAACCAATAAGCGAGAACGAGATTGAGGTGCAAAAAGAGCTTGCAAGTGGGTATGTTTCGATTTCGAAGTCTTTCAAGGACTTAGGGAGTATGAAAGCTTTCCTGCCCAGATAAGTATGATAAGGTGTTTGAGAAATACACCAAATCAACAATTACAAATGCCATCTTTTATCTAAAAAGACAATTACGATGAGATTGTTGAATCGTTCTAGAATTTGCAAGAAGATAAAAACAAAAGGATGAAAGAAAGTCAGATACAAAAGAGAGTTGAGGATAAAATTAAGTTTGTAAGCCTTATAGATAAAACAGTGCTTTTTACGATAAAGTATCTAACTTCGAGAGAAGGTTCTTCTATGCAATCGACTTGAATGAGCTTTGTTGATGAGATTATAAATGTAGATAAGAGGAGAATATCAGTAGAGGTTGGAGGCAGAGATTTTTGGTTGAGACCTTTTGGTGGTGTTACGGATAATGAGGAACGGTTAAAAACAGAGTTGGGTATGGCTTTAGTTATGGCAGTACTTGAATCTAATGAGAGTATTCAGCTAGTTAAAACTAAAGGTGATGTGTTCATAATTTGTACAACGCAAACCAATTAAAAGTTGTGAGATTTGTATTTATGGTGAGAACTTTGGGGTAAGGCTTGAAAGGTTGAACTCGAAAGAAAGGAAAAACTGTATGTTAAGAGGTCATTTAAAAACAGATGGACACTTTATAGAGTTGGAAGGTTACTCAGCTGGAAGTTTCTAACTTTATATGAGCTCTCCAACAATGTCAGGAGAGTCTTTTTAGATAAAGGTTTTCTTTGGTGTAGATGGAGAGGAGATGCCAGCAACTTGGGCTGGTGATTCTTTATATCTCAACCACTGGTGCTAACTCAGATTTCAGTTTTTTTCAAGGTGTAGAGTTTTATGATGGTGTAAAGCTAAAAATCAAGGTTGAATGAGGAGTTCTTTGTAGAGTTTGGTTCTGTTATTAGAGAAGTAATGAACCTTGCTGAGAATAACCCAACAACAAACATAAATTATGTTGGTGATTTAATTGGTGCTGGTGGCTTTAATAAAATTACAGAACATAGAATAATAACTAAAGTCGGTGATATTGAGGCAAAAGTAAAACTATCAATGGGTACGCCTTTATTCTTAGAAATTAAAGGTGTTGATGATTATGAACTCATCTTTGGAGGAAGATGGGAAGTAAGGAATATGGGGTATACCCAGCGAAGTCAGAGCTAAAAATTCGCTTTATTAAAAAGACTTATTCCCCGAATATAGACGACAGCTGTATGAGGCATCATGGTCAGGTCAAACAAGTTATACCTTTGATGAAATTGTTGAAATGCACCCAGAGAAGAATTATTCTTGGTTGAAAGAACAAAATTACTTCATCATCAATGAAATGGATCAGTCGAAGAGATATTAAAGAGTTTTGGGAGCATGATGGCTTAATTGGTTTCGATATCGGAGACTACAGGCTTGAAGTTTAATTGCGATGAATCAGATTTGCTTGTTGGTCTTATTCTATGTAAAGAAGAGGGTACGGCTTATTACTTCCCATTCCGTCATAAGAAGTTTAAGAATTTGTGTGAGGAGAGCAAAATTGGTTGGGTAATTGAAAAACTATTTTCAAACCCTATATTGGAAAACTAAGGACTTGGCTACACAGAATGGTGGTTTCTGATTGGAAAGTAATGTTTTCGATGGGGGTATGCTGTAATATTATTGAAGACACTCTTATCCTCATCAAAACAACATTATGGAATGACCACAGACATATGCAGCTTGGTTTGAAACCAATGACACACCAGTTGCTAGGATTGGATACTTTGGAGCTTAGTGATTTCGTTGACGGTAAGTTCGGTGATGGCTTTAAGTTTTGGGATATGGGGTATGATGATACTAGGCTCTATGCTTGCCCAGATGCTGATACTGTTTTAAGGCTGATAAGATTTGCTAAAGAAAATAAAAATATTGGAGAGTTACAATGCTTTTTCAACCTATCAATGCGAGGTAAGATTTATGATAGTAATTGCTTACCAAGAGTATTATGGTCACTGTGTTGATGTAGATAGGTTGGAAGAGTTGGTTCAAAGAATAAGAGAAACCAAAGAACGAACTATGCGAGAGATGATAGAAATTGTTGGGCATGAGTTCAATCCAAACTCATCTCCTCAACTATCAAAGATTTTTCTTCCAAGAACAAGGTTACCCTGTTGTAGAGAAAACGGAAACTGTAACCCATCAACTGGTAAGGGCACTAGAAAGAAGTTAATGTCTTATAAGAATGCTGATGGAAGTGATATGTATCCTCTGCTCGTATGTTACATGAGTACAGTGAAGTTTCACAGTTGGAAAGTAACTTTACAAACAATGTAGAAAAGTTCTCATCAAGGTCAGGGTATATGTTCTCTCAGGTTCAACAGTTTCTTGAGACTGGAAGAGTATCTGTTAAAGAACCTAACTATCAGTCCTACAAATGATACAGTCAAAAAGTACATTGTGCCTAGGAACTGGTTTTTATGCAATGGATGCTGACTATTCATCGGTTGAGTATCGAATCCTTTGCGGGTATGGCTAATCAGGAGAATCTTGTAAAGTGGTTCTTCAATCCTGATGGTGATTATCATAGATATCAGGCAGCTAGAATGTTTAACATTCCTTATGAGGCTGTTACTTCAAAACAGAGAAAGAATGCTAAAGGTATTAATTTTTGGGCTACCATATGGTATGGGGTGACAAATCATTAGCTGAAACAATTTTTGGAGTAGGGATGCTTCCACGTAGCTAAGGCTATAAAGTTGAAGAGGAAATACTTTGAAGGTCAGGAGAAAATAGAGGAATTCTTTTAATAAGGCAAGGGCAGATGGTGTTAGAGATGGTTTCTCAAGCACTTACTTTGGTAGAAGAAGATACTTCGATAAAACAAAAACTTCAGTTTCTAAGATAAGACGAGAGGCAGGCAACAACAGAATTCAGGGTACAGCAGCTGATATCTATAAGAGAGCAATGGTAAGGCTTTTTGATTATTTGGTCGCTAACGATATGCTTGGTAAAGCATTGTTATCTGCTTTTGTCCATGATGAAATCTTCCTTGAGGTTCATAAGTCTATTGACCCTGCGAAGATGCTCGGTATCTTGTCTAGGGCGATGAAGCTTGAAATTGAGGGTTGGTGTCCTCTTTATATCGGTTGTGGGTATGGTCGTAATTGGTATGAAGCTAAAAACACAGAAATACCTATTCAAGCACAGACATCATTTTAGACCGTTATGAAGAGAGTGGTATTGAATGGTGGAAATGAGATACGGATAGGTTGGATGAGTTGGGAAGTTGCTCTTATTAATGAATACCGTAGAGATAGGATATTAGGTTTCATTCGAGATAAAGAAAATAGGGGTAAGGTTATTCCACCTGAGATTGATTCTGTTGCGAGAGATTTGTTGGGAGCAGTTAAAAGTGGCGAAACAGATGTTGATGTTGTGACAGCAATGACATTAAAAACAGATCTATCTCTAACAGAAACAATGCTTGAGGTTGGAAGAGTATTTTGGTTGCTTGAGGATGCTGAGAGGGCTGGTTTTGTAGAGTCTGCAACGCCTGTAGTTGAGGCCTGGGCAAGACGCAGAAGAAGAGCAAGAAACCCTGCTGATACAAAAGAAAGTGGCTATTGATAGGTAAAAGAACTTCGGAGTGTACGCTATCGAGAGAAGAGGGTATGTCGCTGATATTCCGATTAGAAAATGACCCTGTTTTTATGCAGTCGGTTAAATCAACGCTGAAAAACTCGAGTGGTAACAACCCAGTTCTCTGCTTAAAAGACGGTAAACTTTTCGATACTGGTTTGACTTGTAACTTGGGTGCTTGTTACTCCCAATTATTAAGAATGTATATGGTCGGAGGTAATAAATGCTAATAAACTCAGAAGTTGCTACAGCAGAAAAATCTACGAAGGTTACAGTGAAACTACTGCAGGCGAAATGGAGGATCATGTTTCAAGATATGCTAAAGCTGGTCTTAACTTCCCTTGTTTGGTAATTAAAAAAGGGTTTAATGCTCAGAAACATAGATGGATGTTAATAAGCAACATCGTTAAGTCCTCTAAGAAGTCTGATGTTGGTCTGTATTTGGACAATGGCGATAAGACAATGAAAACTGGGTACTGGTTGGTGGTTCCTCAGGTTAGGACTTTGATTGAAATACTTGGTGAAGATAATTTGAGTGGCTATTATGATGATGGTCGAGAGTTGGTTGGAAGTAAGTTATTTGGTTTTAGGTTGCTAATCTTCTTGGGTAGGGGTTGGCAAAAACCTCAAAAATTTGAAAACTCGTTCAATTTTCACAGTGTTGAAATCGCTGATGAAGAAGTCAGTTAGAGAATATGTAGGTTTTAAGGTAAATGGTATAATTTCAAAGGTAAAAATTGGGTGTGAGTTTCCCGGTTGTCTGTTTTGGTTTAGATGTGAATTTTCACCCTTTTAAATTTATTGAGTGGAGTAGAAATAGCTTGAAGTTAGGGTATGGCTTTTACTAGAAAAATAAAAGATAAATAAGAGGAGATTGAAAAAGAAATGGCTGATGCGAATTTATTGAAAGAACTTAATATCGGAACTAATGCAGACTCTGGAAGAAGTAGGTACAGCAATAAGAAATTATATAACATTGCCATCTATGGAAATGTCAGAGCACTGATAAAAAGCCTCTTATTTCGAATTGTGAGACTTAATTGAGAAGATGTATTATGCTATCCTTGATGTATTTGCAGTTAAATGTCTTGAAGACAGTGGACACTTCAAGGAAGAAGGGTATGTTTCCATTGGAGCACCTTTGTTCAGCCGAGGAAGTATGGTAATTACACTAGACGATAAAACTTTAGTAGGTAAGAATGTAATTGTGCAAATCTCACTGCAAGGAAGGGTGCAACAATTGGTTTGGGAGTATGAAGAGGCTCAAAAGTGGTGTAGAAGCTATTAAAGGCTTTTGATAAGTCAGGTTGACATTAAATTGTGTTCCTTTTAGAAAAGATTTTTGAAGGAAATTGGGTAATGGGTGTAAACTATGTTCGTCCATTGGAACAAGGCAACAGAGAAAACTTGGGTACGGATTTAGAGTATAGGCTGTTTAACGGTGTTATGACCTCAGATGAAACTGGTAAGGTTGAATTTGATTTCCCTGAAAGTACTTTAACGATAGCCGAGTATGTGGGTACAAGGTACCCTCAGTATTTGGATTTGGGTGCGAAAAAAGTGAATGGGTTGTTGTCAGAACCTTTAATTCGTACTGAAAGTGGGAGAGTTGATTTAACACAAATAAAGATGGACTTAATAAAACATCTCGATGTACAGGAAGAAAGTCCTTTAGCAGAGGCTTTTTCAGGTGCATCTAGAGGAATACAGAAAGCATTACACTCGAGTTCATTGGGTTTGTCAAAATTTAGGAGATATGGATACTGAAGAGTTATCTGAAATAAAAATGATTTGTTTAGAAAAATGTGAAGAGATTGCATCATCTTGGAAACATTAAACTTCAAAGTGGAAAAATAGGAAAAGAATTGGGTATGTCTTTGTATGACAATGCAAATGAGCTATTTCACATATCACTAACCAAGAGGCTATGAAAGATATTACATCTCCCACTTCTTACCAGATGAAGATGAAGTGAAGATGTCACAGGGTGTGGCTCTTGAGAGATTGACTGTGTAGTAGGCTGGTTGTCGTCTTGATATTGGGCATGATTTGTGGTGTTAGTGCAAAGGAGCTCAGCCTCAAGTGTGTATAATGCTGAGAGAAGAACTAAAAGCAGTGTTTTCTCATTTATTGGCATTGATAGGAAAACCTTTAGAAGTTGGGCATATAATTAAACTTCCATTTAGTGTATTGGCTTTCCTTTACAGTATGAATGGTAGCTCTGAAAGGGATGAAGGTATTGACACTCTTATTGGGTACAGTATTATAGAATCCCTTTACAAAGGAAAAATAGTTTTTCTTGAAGAAGTCTGTAATGACAAACTGGTATGAAAACGCTTTGCTACAGGTTAAAAATAGATAAGCAGGCAACAGGACTTTGTGAGCTCCTACTAGATAAAAAGACTTTATTTTATAAAAAGAGGTTTATTGCAATGATGAACCAATGGAAACTCTGATGGATGGGACTCATATTGATGCTAGAATTAAAGATGGTTCTGAGAGAGTTTTGTTTGGGTAAGGATGGTAAAAATAAGTTCTACATTTACAACACCTTAAGAAGATTAGGTCAAGAATCTACTGGCATTGATGAAGAAAATGATAATACGGGGCAGAAGCCTATCAAGAAAAAGTAGGTTTTTAAGCTTTGAAGCATTACAAGCAGAAAGTATACAGTTATGCAAGTTCAGAGCCTCAGTGCTAAGTGTTGTGCTGGAAGTGGTAAGACAACAACATCAGAGTGTATGAAAATGGTTTTCGAAGAAAACCTTGAAGGGTATGAATACTGTTATGGAGCACCTACTGGAAAGGCTTGTAGAAGGCTGAGCGAGGTTGTAGGTGGTGAGTAAAGACTTTTATACTCTATGTTCTCTGTAATGGTAGGAGAAGAACCACCTTTAAAAACAATTTATCTCAAAGATGAGCTAGATTTCGAAAATAGAGAACCAAGGGTATATATCCTTGACGAGATGGCTATGTGCAATATTGATTTGCTCTTTGAGGTGTGTGCTAACGTGGGTGGTAAGGATATTATAATATTCTTGGGTGATGTTAAACAGTTGCCTCCGATTGGAAATGGATTTCCTTTTTACAGCTTGATGAAGTTATTACCTTGTGTAGAGTTGGGAGTTAGCAAGAGAGCAGCTGAGGGTTCTTTAGTTAACTATAACTGTTCTGTCATTAACTTCTTGTCAAAATGGTTAGTGATGAGCCTTTAATTTATGATAACGACTCATTTAGAGGAGTTCCTTGCCCAGATACTGAACTAGTAAGAAAGTCTGTAGGTGAGTTTGATTATTGGTTAAGTAAAGGGATTGCAGAAGATGACATTCAAATAATCTCAGGGTATGTTTCAGAGGAGAAGATGTCCTCTACCCGAAAGATTAACCCAATAGTTCAGAAGAAGTTAAGGGCTAATGACAGGGCTTTAGTAACTCAACATAAGAGATATGGAGATGTTGTACCTTTCCATATGAATGACAGAGTCATACATATAAATGTAAACCAATATGGAAAAGAGAAGATTTAATTGGGACGGCAAAAAGAAGTTTCAAGAAGTAATAAACTTTGGGTATGGTAAATGGAGATATGGGTAAGGTAGTTGGACTTGTGCCTGGTTCATCGGTGAGATGCCTTGGTTTAAGGAAGCAATGAGAAAATACAGCAGGTGGTTTATCTGCTGAAGAGGTTGAAACTTTAATCAAACAAAAAGGGGCGAATACGTAGATAAGTTAGAAACTTATAACTTTGGGGGCTGAAGCCAGTGATAATGAGTATGTAATGGTTGTCGAGAACTATGATGTGGACTTAGATAAGAATGTATATGTACTGTATTACTGCAAGTCTCCTAGAAGGAAGGGGCACGGTTGCTATGGGACCAGACCTTAGAAAATTTGGATCTAGTTTATGCCTTAACCTGTCATAAGATGCAAGGAAGTCAGGCTCAGGCTGTTATTATTCCTCTCGAGAAAAAGTAACCCAAGTTTCATAAATCGTACATGATTAACACAATGATAACAAGAAGTCAGGGTAAGGTGTCTTTAGTGGGTAGTATTGGCAATGAATACTCATCAGCTCTTTCGAGGGGTAGAGGAGAAGTTGCTCTGAAAATAAAACAAGGACAATATAATGACTTGTTAGAGAAGCTTGTAGAAGGTAAGTAGGTGTGGTAATATAATAAAGAAGAAAGCTGTGCATTGGTTTTGAGATAGGGCGAGAATTAGGGTAGAAAAGGTCAGAGAAGAAAGAACTAAAAAAAGTTAATGAACAGGAAAGAGTGGAAAGATTGGAAAAGGCAACATAACAGGATTGACCACTCATCTTGGGAGGAAAAAAATAAGGCAATTGGATATGAACTCTTTAGCTGAAGATGAGATTAAAAAGTTGAGGAAGAACTTGGCTTGGGACAGAGAAATGTAAGAAGGCGAGTAACTGGTGGAGTTTTATTGTTAGTGGTTGCTTTTGTCGGTTTAATGGTTGGTTTTAGATTCAGATAGGTAAACGAAATGGGTATGTCATATCAGGAATATGTAGAAGTATACAACGCAGTATTTAGAAAAATAAAACTCTTGGTGAAAATGAAGACGAGGTAAGAAGAGAGATAAAGCGAGCAAGGGGTTACGACTTTAGAATCTTCTGTTGTTGATAAGGCTCTAAACTATGGAGATTTCATTTGGGTAGAGTCTGAGAAGCTAAAGGTATGGGCTGGGAAGAAAAAATGAAGTTAAGAGAACTAGGTCTTTTAGCGAAGCTGGAAGATGGTTGCTAGAAGACAGGTTCATATTCCCAGTAAAAGATATGCTAGGAATGTTATTGCTCTGATTGGCTGGTATCCCGATGATAAAAATACATTACTACTCCAAGTGCTTATTTTTCTAAGAAGTGCCTATTCTTCGGAATGGAAATGCTGGGTATGCAGAATAGACCAAAAATAACTTTCATTGTTGAGGGTATTTTTGATAGATTAATGTTAGTTGCGTTGGGTTTTCCCTGCTTGGCTGAGATGGGTGTAACTTCATCTGCCGAGAAAGAAAGCATTTATGGGTTCTTCAAAAGGGTATATGGTATCCCAGATAACGACAAGGTTGGAAGAAGAGTTATGAATGAAGACGAATGGAACTTGCCGAGGGGTAGTTCTTATATCTTTTGGGAAGACTCGAGCGTGAAGGATATTGACGATATGTTCAAAAACTATGAACCAGAGTCAATAAAGGAAGTTCTACTTGAAGCTGTAAAGCAGAAAGAAAGAAAATAGAAATTTAGAGGAGTAGATAAGATGGAAGAGAGAAAAATTTACCTGTTTACCTTTAGATGTTTTAGTTGTAGACCAGTTCAACAGAGTTATGAGAAACCTTAACAAGGCATTAGAAGCTCTTACGACCCAGCATTGCTGGTAATATCGGGTATGCTAAAAAGAAGAGAATGGAGACACATTCCTAACTCTTTATTGTGAAGATTCTAACATGCGAACAAGAGAACAGCTAATCTATGTAGACTGGAACAAGGGTACGGTTGAACCTCACAAGTGACAAATATCTATGCAAACAGGGTAGGGATACTATCTGTACAGATATCAGAAGAGAACTTGAAAATGTAATTAACTGGGTTAACAGCGGTGAGGTTGCTAAAAAGCCACCCTTTAGGTATAGATGCTTTGTATTTCCTACTATCTAAGAACTATGACAGCGCAATCATTTATGGTTGTGGAACTGAAAGAAACGCTGATGGTAGTGGTTGTAAGTATAAGCTGTATTTAACTGACAATGATATAGACTACGAACTAGAACCCTCGTTATAGCCCCTAAGTCCTTGCTATTAAAGGAGCTCTCTAGGAGAGATTATGTTATGTTAAAAGATGAAAAAGGTTAAAATGGTAGAGAGGGTATGAACAAACAAGTTATAAATATTGGAAATCTGCCTAATGGAATGGTGCTAATTGAGATAGTAGCTGATGGGTCTGCGATGATTGATAGTTTAGCATCTCAGAGGGTATTTCCATTGAAAGTATAAGGGATGAGAAGAGTTAGTCCAGAAAAAGGTAGAGTTTTTCTTTGTATGAATAGTTCAAAGAGTTCCTCAGTAGTTACTGGCTCGGTGAACCTAAGAGAGGTATGATTCGAGATTTGCTATTATCTACTTTGGACGACTATGTATCTTCAGTTATGTGACTTCTGGAGTGGCAGGAAACTTTGATGTGAAGGTAGGTTACTTTACAGCATGGTCACATTGACTGATAAAAAAATCTCGATAGCTTAAAACTTATTTTCGAGAGGGCTGGACTTTCGTAAATGAGTTTGTTAAACTATGAATGTGGATGGGGTTGGGTTTCCCTTGGCTGACTCAACCCAGAACGGGTACCCATTAACCTCATTTTTTTATTATAAGAAGTGCTTTCACGTAAAGTCAAGGCTCTTCCACAGGGTATGTGGAAGAGAATAAAATATACTTGGTTATTGAAAATGCTTTTGCACATTTTCAACAGCTGAGAGCTCAGGGATTAAAGTTGAGACCTTTTTTCGACTAACGGTAATAACTTAAGTGATAATGATATACCTCTGTTTACACCCCCTTGTAAACAGAGATATTACTTAACTCCCCTTGTTAAGAATCTAACAATCTCAATTAATATTCAATTTAGATTCCTGAGTTCTCACCTGTTGAAAATTGTTTTAGACAATTACAACAAGGTAGAATTCTCTTTGAGAAGGGTACTTTGGGGTTCAACTTCAAAGCACCCCATAAATCTTGAGGTAAGATACGTTAAGAGGGTATATCGGACTTTGGTTGGTGCTTACCTCATTTATAATATGTCTATATGGTGTAGTGGTGGAGAGGCATTCGGCATTCGGTGGTTCGAGTTCACTGCACCATATGTTCTCTTAGGAGAACTTAGAGCGAGTTAACTTTGGAATAATAAGTACAGTAGGTTTTAAAGTATCTAATGGGTAGGTTTTAAAGCAATGTTGTACGCTCCAGAGTTGAAAAGTTAAGCTGGGTATGGCTTTTGTGGTAGTTGAGTGGGGGCTTGCTTAAAACTCACGAACCAAGCAACCATACTTGGCTAAACTCTCGTAAAATGGTTAAAGCATTTGAAGATGTGTAGATGTAAGTTGGAAACTTAGAACACTCCAGAACACTCAGAAAAAAGAAAGGAAAAAGGAAAATGCTAAAGAAACTTAAAGCAAAAGAATTCACAGCAGACCAGATGTCTGCACTACAGGAAAGTGCAGAAAAGCAGGAAATCAGCAGAAGAGCACCTAAGTCAACAGACCCAGTGAACTTCCCAGTATTTGATATTCCAGTTGAAAGAAGGTAATGGTATATGTTCCTAACCACACTGTTGCAGATGGAGATAAGGTAGAGCTTAGAATGGATAAGCCACTAATCCATGCAGTGCAGGATGGAAACAGATTCCTAAACTTCAGATGTATTTCAGGTCTGCCAGAGGAAGCTGGTTACTCAGGAATGTGTCCTCTTTGTGAGGGTACGTCAGAGCCTTGGGATTTGGCTAAGGAGCAGATTAGGGAAGCTTGCTCAAGAGCTGGTCTTTCAATGGACGATTCAGAAGATAAGTCTGTAAAGGCAATCAAGTCTGAATATTACGGCAACAGAGTTATTAAGGAAGCTCAGAGAAAGTACACATTCCCCAATCGTAGTTATCGAAACTGTAAACGACGAGGGTAAGACTCCAGTTATCGAAGACGGTAAGCTGAAGTACAAGGTAATGTGGTACACAATCGGTGAACAGGCTTATGAGGATAAGTGGATTGCTGTTCTTGAGGGTATGGAAGATGAACCATCACATCCAGGTGGACACATCTTTATCCTAAACTATCAGTACACTCCAAAGACTGGCGAACAGAATGCAAGAGATGCAGCTAGAAACCTTAAGGTTATTCCTAAGAATGTTAAGGGATCTCGAGAAGATTGCACCAATGCTAGATAAGGCAACTGAAGATTGACCCAGCAAAAGGCTCAGCAGACTGTAATTATGAATCAGTTCTATGATGAATCTGACCTGAAGAGGTTACTAACACTCTTCTACAGCCTACAAGAGACTTACTAGCTGTCTACAAGGCTAAGGCAAGTGGTCTTGGTGCAGAAGCTATCGAATCAGGTTTCGAGATGAAGGCTCTTCCAGAGGAAGAAGAGAATATCGAACTGCCTCACATTGGAGACAGATTCGGATTTCTAAATTGGTAGATTAGGTAGATGCGTAGCAACCAAATAAGTTGCAAGGGTATGGATTAAATAAATGATTGAGTTGAGAGCCCTTACTTGAAAGAGTAAGGGCTTTTTATTAAGAATTCGGAGAAAGCAGTATGGCATACAGTAAGATAACATCAGTCGAAATAAAAGAATTTTTATGGGGTATGAGAGTGGTAAAATTCAATTCGATGAGAGTGGTGTAATAAATATCAAAGGCTATAACGACTCAGGTAAATCTGCGATGCTGACAGCTTGTGCAGTTGCTATGATGGATGCCTATAAGCGAAGCAAGCTAAGTTCATTCGTTTTGGAGAGGATTACTTTGGAATAGTAGTATCTTTCGATGATGGGGTACAGCTTGTTAGACAGAAGTATAAAAATGGTAATTCACTATGGGAGCTTAGAGAGCATGGAGATGTGCTTTATACAAATAAAGCTGGAAGCAGGTTAACCAAGGTGAATGGTGTTCCTGAGCCGATAAGGGATTATTTGGGTTTATGCGAGCTTGAGGAAGATGGTTCATATTTGAACTTTCAATCTAATAAAGACCCTCTGCTACTTGTTCAGACAACGGGAAGTGATAACTATAGGGTTCTTCACGAGGTTCTAAAGGCTGAGGAGATTTATAGAGCTAATGCTATGATTAACTCAGATAGAAATCAAATCAACGGAGAGATTTCTAAAACTGAGGGTAGGATTATGGCAATCGAAGAAGAACTTGAAGCTTATAAAGGCATTGATGCTGAGTTAATAGCTCTAATGGCTCAAAAAGATAGCGAGTCAGATAAAGTAATTGAGGCTGGAAGTCTAATAAAAGATGTAGTCACTTCAGGAAGGTCTGTGATGACCTGTGTGGATATACCTGAGGTTGGTGAGATAGATGTAACTAACTTGGAGAGTGTTGCGAAGCTGTTGGGTATGGCATCTGAGATTTGCGAGATGAAGACTGCACCAGAAGTTTCAGAGATAGGTTCCATTGACTCTCTAAAGCTGGTAGAATTTATAAAGAAGGAAGCTAAAGAACTTGGTGAAATTGCTGACATTCCAAAGGTAAACGAATTGGATTGTGAGGATTTGGTTGCTCTTGGTGGTGTAATTAAGACTTTAGCCGAAATTAATGGTAGAAGCAAGGAAATTAAAGCTATGAAGCTTGAAGAAAATACTCTTAACAAGGAGTTATCTGCCCTTGTTGAAGAGAGTGGAATAGACTATAGAATCTGCAATAATTGTGGAACAGTTGTTGTGGTATAGGGTAGAGGATAGCGAAGTGAATGGAGAAATATACAACGAATAGGGGTATGTTATAATGGCAATAGAAAAGATAAAAGGTGGTAAGGTTCTTATCTTTGGAGACTTACATCTAACAAGTGCCTTTGAAGGACAACATAAAAAGACTACACCTCGAGAATGTTACGAGATTATGGACGAGATAACCAAAAAGGTTGATGATGCTGGTGCAAGTGCAGTAATACTCCTCGGTGACTTGATTGGTAGGACTGAAACCAACTTGAAAGATAGGCAATTCCTAATGAGGGTAATGCTATTCTTGAAAAGGCTGAATGTTAAAACAGGTGGTAAAGTCTATTCTGTAAAGGGTAATCACGATTTTGGTGCTTTTTTTCAGATTTTGATATGATGTGTGGTCTTGGGTATTTGAAGAATGTCAATGAGGTTGATTACCTAAATGATAGTGGGGAACTTGAAGTCCGTTTTCATCTTGTGAATTATGGTGATGAGAGGAGAGAGCTTAAGTTCCCTAAGACTGAGAAGGGTGCAGTAAGTAATGTAGTTTTAGCTCATGCAGACTTCCATATCGAGGGTACGGCTGATTGGTATATACCTACGGCTCAGAGACTTGACCTCGATAGGATGAAGAACTTTAGAGGTGTTGACTTAGTGATTTGGGGTCATATACACCATCCAAGCCAGGAAATCTTGTATGGAGCTGATGGTATTGGATTGTTTTATGTAGGTTCTCCAACACGTTCTGTTGAGAGGATTGAGGATTGTTGGGTTGTTTCTTTTCTGAATATGTAAGTAAGGACAGCTCAACAGAGTATAAAGCTGAGCCCTTTTTGGTTTGAGACCAGTAAGTGAAGTTTTTTTACCCAAAGGAAGCATTTGACATCACAGGTATGTCGGAAGAAGAAATTGAAGCCTTAGAAGAACAGGAAAGCAGGCTACAGCGTTTAGAAGATATTGTCAGTGAAATCATCGAGTGTAGGCTTACAACGGGAGATATTTATGCCCAGGTAAGGGCAGTACCTGTTGTTGAAGATAGAATAAAAAGATATCGCTTGTGATTACTTAAGAAAAAGCTATAGATGAGTAGAGAGGGTTAAAAATGGAACAGGAAAAGTTAATTGAAAGGGTATCCCTGCTAAAACAAGAAAAATCAAGAAAAATCAATATGGAAAGGGTTGTTATTGAGAGTAAAAGGGAGTTGCTTTGTTGAGACACTGAATAAGCAAGTTGCTGAGTACAAGAACAAAAACTGGAGTAGACTTGGCTGGTAAGAGTGTTAAGGAAATTTACTCAAAGGCATAACTACTGAGTACAATAAGTTGTACGAGGAAATCAATGCTGAATACGAGACACAGAGGAAAGTTGTTGACTGTATTGAGAGTGGAGATATCGACGAAGCCAAAAGGCTTTTTGGGTATGGATGTAGATGTAGAGTCAGAGGCTGAGGAAGAGACTGAATCGGTGGAAGAAGCCGTTGAGGAGTTGGAAGTAGGAGATGACTTTGAACTCGAGGTTGAGGATTCTGAGGAAGAAGATTCTGATGAAGAGGCTTTTGAGGAGGAAGACAAGGCAGAAGACAGATTTACTGATTTAGAGATTGAGGAAATCGACTTAGATGACCTTAGCGTAGAGCCAGAGGAAGTTGAGGAAGAAGAGCCTAAGAAGGCAAAGAAAACAAAGAAGGGTATGGGTAATCCTTTTGACAAGACTGACGACATCTTCGACTTTGTTGAAAAAGCCGAGAAAAAGGCTGGGGCAAAAAGGTTGATGAGAAGAAGGTTGAAGAGAAAAAAGGCTAAGGAGAAAGCTAAGACAGCAAAAGCTGAGCCAAAGAAGGTTGAAGAGGGTGTTGAAAGCCTTGCAGATTTCTTCGAAGATGACGATGAAATTTTAGATTTCGCAGATGGTATTGATGGTTTAAGTTTGGACTTTAACTAAAGGGTATGGGTTAAAATATGAAGGTAAAAGTAAAATTTCAGGAATTGGTAAAAGCATTAGGGTACGTTAATTCTGTCTCTCAGATAAGGCTTTAGACGATAAAAATGAAGAACATCATTTTCCTCGTTAATAAGGATAAAGTTGAGATAGTAGGAACAAGTTCGCTAATCTTTTTCAAGGACTTTGTTGGAAGAAGCAGAAGTTGAAGATGTTGAAGAAGAGTGGTCATTCCAGCTGAAAGCAAGTGATTTGAACGGCTTGGTAAGTTCATTTACAAACCTTTACAAAACTCATGTAGATGAGATTGAGTTGATGGAAGAGGGTGTAAAGATTAAAGCTGTTGTTCATGAAATTGCTAATGAGGAAAAAGACAGCTCGTTAAATAATGACATCAAGTACCTATTTGACAGCTCTAAGATTGGTAAAAACACTTTTTAATGAGATACATTCAGAGTTCCCCAGAGGATTGTGAATGCTTGAAGAGTGGAGAGCTACTTTGTATATAGACAGCCCTAATGCCTTTGATGACAGGTGGTGCAAGTGGTGGTGTTGCAAGTAAGCTTTTACTTTGCAGAAGACTATGTATTTGTGTTAAGCAGTGCTACAGCAGCATTTTTTTCAGAAATATGTTACCTGAAGACGTGCTATCTGATGTAACCTTGGGTATGTCTTCAGTATCGTTCTTGAAGAGAATGGCTGATGCGAGTGAGATGATTGAAATCTGTAAGACAGAAAACTTTGTTTGTGCAAGGACAGGAAATACAGTTGCTTTTTATCAAGTATAAGCCAGTAAACATAAAGTACAAGATTTATGTTGAGAAGCTTTACTAAAGACAAGGGTGTAGTACTTGACAGACTATACCTAAAGGACGTTCTAAAAAGGCTGGGTACGGTTTCACCAGACTGCATTGTTGAAATTACTGAAGATGGTGAAATGCTCCTAAACAATGGAAGTATTGACCAAACACTGCCTTTGGTAAGTGAGAAGGAAGCTAAGGATGTTAAGTTCAAGATGTCAGTTCCTGTATTTGAGAAGTCTATTCTTGGAATAGATAGTATCTCAGATGAGAATGTATTCTTGTACTTTGTTCCTCGAAACAAGATTGGTTACACTCTATACCTTATGGATAAAACAAACACTTGGCTATCAAATACTCAGGTAAGAAGGGCTTAGTAGGAGATTAAAATGGAATATATTCAAGAGAACTAGGTATGCTTACAGTTCACAGTAAAAGAAAGCAAGTCTAGAGGCAAAGTTAGCCTCTGAAAGACAACAGCTTTTGGAAAATCAGAAAATATATGTAGACCTTTTACAGGCTCAACAGTTGCTTACAACAGTAAGTGACGATAACACTGAATCAACTTTAACATTTATCACAAGTGTTATTAACAAGGCTCTTGCTGAAGTATTTAAGGGTGATGTAAGAAAGATTGAGCTGAAGAAGAAACTGTATGCTGGAAACAAACCTCACATCAACATTGAGTTAACAAACTCAGAGGGGAATACAATAGACTTGGCTATGCAGTCAGGAACGGGGTTGCAGCAGATAGTATCGGTTCTCTTTACAATATGTTTGATTGAGATTCGAAAAGGTCGAAGATTCCTAATTCTTGATGAAAAACTTTCAGGTTTGCATAAGAGTGCTAAAAGAATAATGAGTGAAATTCTTCAGATATTTACTGAAGGTGGTTTTCAATTCATCTTTGTTGAGTACTCTTTAAATGACTTTGGTAAGATATACAATGTAGAGAAGCCAGGAATGGTGTCTAAAAATCTATGACTTAGAGGGTGAGGACTACGATGATACAAGCGTATTCTTATTCTCTGAGGGTAAGGATTTGGGGTTTTGAGCTCGAGGATGAGGAATAGGTTCTGAAAAGCAGTGAAAAGGAAGAGGTTCTGAAGAACCTCTTTATTATGTGTTGAATTAAATTCCCTTGTTTTGGGTGTAAATAGAGGAGGTTTACAGAATGGCAGAACTTTATAGCGTTGTAGGAAAGGCTATCGGTAGAGGTGTTAAGGCTGAGGACTCTCGCCCAACAATATAAAAGCACTTGTGATAAATGAAGGGTACGTTATGTGTATAAGGCATGTTAACAGCCCTAAAATATATCCTGTAGATGAAATAAAGGCAATCGAAGAAATCAGGAAGGGTACGGGTTCATCGGGTAATTTGAACAACCTTTTGAAGGTGAGAGAGTGTTGAGTTGCTTTGGAGGAGATTTATGTTTCTTTATAAATGAAAACAAGCAGTTCTTCGATTTGGAAAAGATTTATGAGTCAGGTGAGTGGTGTTAGCTGATTAAGAAGAATAGGTGTTTGCTCAGTAGACTATCAGTTGGCTAGAAGAAATGAGTTTATTCAGTCACTAAACGAGTTTTTCATCAACAAGTGGTCTTAAGGATGTGTTAATAAGTAATTTATTTAACTCAACTTGGGGAGATGGTTTAGTTAAGTATGTTGAAATTGACAATCCAGACTGGTATCGAAAGTACAATCTAAGACCTAACATATATAAGAAAGACGCAGATAAGGGTCAACTAGCTCAGTGGTTTAAGAAAGCTGAAAAGTCTATAATGGAAGGTGAATCGAGTAGAGTATTTAGACTCGACTGTGAGATTGCCAAACAATTTTATGGACAAGGTAAAGAATGTAATGGGTATGGATTGATGTTAAGATGGCTTCTAGCACGAATGAAGAATAGGTGCAAAAGATTGGTGTTCCACTTATTTGATTGGAGATAGTGGTAATCCTTTAAGTCCTTGGCAAACAGACGGGAAAATATTGAGTGCAGAGGAATATAATTCTCAACTTAAAAATGGAGAACTAACTCTAATACCAGTTGTATGGCAATATTGATAGGCAGTGCTTGGTTCTTACCAAGGGACCTTAAATTGGCTTTGATGTTGGTTGCGGGAATGAGTTCAAAGTTGACCAGATGTAGAAGTTTGAATAAAAACGAGTGGTTTATGTTTTTAAAATCATTTGAGATGGTGTTAGATAGCTTACCTGTTAAGGTGAGAGAGAACTTATGGAAGAAGGTGAACTAAAATGAGAGATTGGAAACAAGAAGTAGTTGAAAAAGGTATTAATTGGGCTGAGGTACAGGTTCATTATTCTTCAATGCTTGTTATCGAGAGATTTTCAAAAGGAGAGAATGAACTAGATGGCAAGAAAGTTTGGATAGATGATGATGGTTATGAAGACATATTGGCTCAAGCTGTAGAGATAGAAGAAGCTAAGGTATCGGGTAGACCAGCTCAGGTTGAAAGCGATAGGGTACAGAAGTATGTCGAAATGGTAACAGGAAAGCCAGTTGTAAAAGGTAAAATTGAGAGTTCTGTTGGTGATGTCTTTGATGAGGTTTTAGATGACTTAGAAGGCGATGGAGATAGCTGGGATGATTGGGATTCCGAGGATTCAGAGGGTAGTGAGGAGCTGGAAGATTCAGAAGGAGCTACTGGAGAGCTTGAAGTTACGGGAGAGCTTGAAGTTGAAGAAGATGAGCCAGAGGAGACTTCAGGAATTGACAAAGAGAAACTTGAGAAAATAAGCAAATACTATCAAAGACAGATAGCACAGGCAGTTAATGAACTCGAAAAGAAATGTGCAGGAATGTATGAGTCAGGGTATGAAGTCTTGAAACCAGTGGGTATGGTTACTTCTGAGGGGCTTATAAGCTTTGTCAGGAAGCGAGAAGATAGTAAAAGAGTTTGATTCTGCTATACAAACAATTTACCGCATATTAAGAGATAAAAATCGGTTTCGTTGAGATGGTTGAAAGGTCTAACAGTAAAATTGCTGAAAGCGGGTATATTTTCGAATATACTTCGGAGAGAGAAAATTACTTTACTTCTCTAATAAGCACCTTGAATTTGCCTTTGGAAGAGTGAAACCTGATGGAGATATGCAAGAGAGCTTGAAGACATTCCCTAAGCATTCTAAAAGTGCTAACTGGTCTGAATATGCTAAGAGTGAGGTTCAGGGTAGTTTAAAAAATGTGTTCACATGCTCTATTCTTAAGTTTGCAGATGGAAGGTCTAATGATGGGATAGAACTCTTTTCAGAGCAGATGGATTTGGAAGTTGCTGAATATGTTGAATATTTGAAGAGATGTTTGGCTTTTTCAATGCTTATGGTAATCTATAAGACTACTGATGATGGAGGAATCGATTCCTTTAAGTTGAGGGTATGTGATACGAATGGTGCTTTAGGAAGTATAAACATCGTTAACGAACTTCTTGAGAAAGCTTTTGCTGGTGGTACAGGAAAAGACCCATTCTCGTATAAACCTCGTATTGATTTTGAGACAGGTGTTAAAGAGTATGCTCATGAGTTTGACCACTCTGCAGCTCAGGGTATGCCATTATTTGCATATAAGGCTTACTTAGCTCTTAAAGAACAGGGTATGCAATTGGATATAAATACTCTCATTTTAGGTATGTTGGAAGATGGCACTATTTTAAGAAATGGTAGACGAGTTCAATTTGCTAAAACATTGTTACATTTTATCAATGCTGGTTCAAGAGCTGTAAAGGTGTAAATGACATTAAAACATTTTAATGATAATATTGGCTAGTGGTATACCACTATTCTACTTGGATAGAAAGCCAGATATGGCATCAATACTGAAAACAACTATTCCCAGAAATGTTTATCGTCACTGGTGCAAGTTTAAATCAGGCTGATGATAAGTACAATCAATTCATTGGAATAAAACAGTAAAGTTGATTGGAGCAAAGTACCTGATTATGTTGGAGAGGTCTTTGGTACGAAGAAGACTTGGGAAGAGATGGGAGACTTGTTCTATTGCAGGGCTTTGAAGCTTATTTGTGGTATTATACTAGCAAGGGCTAAGGGGTACGCTATGGGTGAACTTGGTTGAGATAGAGGTATATGAGTTGTAGTAGACGAATTTACTAACTTCCAAGACAATTTCTCAGCTTTGTTGAAGAAGGCTCACGATTTAATGGCACCGATTACGTATGAAGCTGATATGGTTAAACTTCACGAGAGCAATATGCAGAAATCTGAGAAGATACAGTTTGAAGCTAAAATGTAAAACCTCTTATAATGAAGCTACAATGTATGCAACTGCTTGGGTTAAATCTCTAGCTAGAGACTTAGAATTGGTAGAGACAATGAGAAATGCAGGTTTTGCAGAAGCAGAAGTGGGTATGTCTAACATCTTCATAATAGGTCAGAATATCGAGAGAGGACCTATACAAAGGGGTAAGCTAACCATTTTGAGTAGTGATGGAACTGGTTCTGCAAGATATGGTCGAGCAGGTTTAACAGGAACTCTAAGGTCTGGTTCAGATAAAATTGACTGGACGAGGGAAAGCTATCCAATGTCACTGATAAGCATGAAAACTGCTGACATTATGATGGAATACTGAACCTAAGCCACATTATATGGCTCAGAAGATGTTAGGTCTAAAGCCAAAGGTAGGCTTTGATAGAGATAGCAAACAACTTTGCTTATAAAATCTTTTGACGAGTCTATGAGGCAGAAAAATCATAAAACACTGGAAATACTTCAGAGACTCATTGAAATTGCAGGAAAGGCTGTTTACTTTAAACCATTCCTTGTTTTAAACAATGCTGATATGGATAGTTCCTATGTAAGAGATATGTTCGACAGGTGTGCAAAAGCTAATGTGGGTAGGGCTGAAATAATAAATGACAACCTTGGAGAAGTATATACTAATGCTAATGGGGGAGCAGGTTAAAACTCTTCATACAAGGTGTAGGTTTTGATGGTTACCTTAAACTTGTTGGTGCTGAAGGGTTACAAGCAATCACAGGAGAAAGCAGCAGGATTGCTAATACGGTAGTAGTAAGGTTAGGATATAAGGAACTTGGTTTGACTTTATAACTGATTTGAGACCAGACTGGCTTTTCACCGTTGAGGATATTGTCAATGCTCTTGGAGGAAATGAAGTTGCTTTGAGAGACCCAAGTACAAACCCAGTAACAAGGGAAATGTACAGATCTCGATAGGGGTATGTTCTCTGTAGAGAGTGTAGCCTCATTTGAAGATGGGTATGTTGAAGAGGAAGAAGAATTTAACGACTACTCAAGTGCTGGTGAGGTTGAGAGACCTGAAATGTCCATTGAAGACTATGGAGATTTGATGGGAGTAAAAACAAGAGTTGATGCAGATATGGCTGGTGTCTTTAATGATGGTGGTGTGAGTGAAAACATCAACTTTTTCACAGAACCTATTCGAGACGGATTAGTGGTTGATAAAAGCCTTGAAGATGCTTTAGCTTTGTTGAGAGCAAGGGGTTTTCAAGTTAGTAGTTCAGACGGGGAGAGTCCTGAAGAAGACTTTGAAGGTGGCTTAGCAGAGGATTACGCAGATGACTTTGAAGCAACTGAATTCAATGAGAATAGTGTTATTGAAGGTCAGGAGATTGAGTCTTGGTTGTTTAGCAACGATGGACGCCTTGGAGAAATTTGGTGGACTTGGGAAAACATAGTATCTCTT
>BNJS01000369.1_pt1 | contig 39495 bp, 73 predicted proteins | sample 8540461 | NCBI WGS metagenome assembly BNJS01 (sample SAMD00202454, study PRJDB9452) | human saliva metagenome | isolation source: human saliva | place: Japan
GGCGTCGAGGGCGGTGCCCGTTGTTTTGAGCCGTCCGTCGCGGAACGTGCTCGCGACGAATTCTCTCCGTCTCGGCGGGTTTCAGTTTCCTCCGCCACAATGGAGGCGAGTTCCTTTTCCTTCTCCTCTGTGACGTATTTGCGCCAGTCCTCCATCACCTTGGTATCCGTATTGACGGTCGCGAGGAAGCCGTCGATCAGCTCCTTCTTGCTCCTGAGCTCGGGGCTCGATCCGACGGCGCGGTCGATCGCGCCGATGATGTTTTATCCGCGCCGTTCGTCGCATGGTACTTCTCACGAGCATGAGGATGTAGTCGATGTTAATGTCCACCTGACGGATGAGCTCCAGCTCGAACACGACATCGTCGTTGATGTTCTCCTTCTCGGCATTCCCCTGCCCCGTCAGCAGACGGTGTATATCGAGATAGACGCTCTGGTAGTCCTGCAGATCGCGCGGCGGCAGCAGAGGATCGTCCTCCGCAAAGTCGTCAAACGCCGTGAGGATGTTCCGCAGGCGCAGGATGCCGCCGAAAAATCCGCACAAAGTCTTTCTGTGCCTCGCCTCAAGACCTGCGCACCGACGGCGAACTTCGCACGCAGCTCTGCAATCAGCTCCGCATAGCCCTTTGTGATGCTGCCCCTTTTTCATCGTCATAGCCATCGTAGTAGTCGCGGAAAACCGCGCAGGAGTACGACACTCTCGGCATTCTCATCACCAAAGAGCGAGATCGCATCGTCCGTCGCCTTCGCGAGATTGCGGAACGCGACAATATTGCCGAATGTTTTGACGGAGTTCAGGATCCGATTCGTCCGCGAGAACGCCTGAATCAGCCCGTGGTATTTCAGGTTCTTGTCCACCCAGAGCGTATTGAGCGTCGTCGCGTCAAAGCCCGTGAGGAACATATTCACCACGATGAGGAGATCGATCTCGCGCTTCTTCATCCGCTGCGAGAGATCCTTATAGTAGTTCTGGAACGAATCCCCGTCCGTCGAGAAATTCGTGTGAAAGTGCGCGTTGTAGTCCAGCAATCGCATGGTCAAGAAAGTCGCGGCTCGTCGGGGTGAGGCTCGCCGTATCAAAGTCCTCATCGGGCAGCGCATCCTCGGGATCGTCCTCGTTCGCCGCATAGCTGAAAATGGTCGCAATCGTGAGGTCGCGCCCCGCCGCGTTCAGCTGACGGCGAAACTCCTCATAGTACGCCATGCAGGCGGGAATCGACGCGACGGCAAACATCGAGTTAAAGCCGAGCACACGCGCCCCTTCAGCGAATACGCCTTGCTCGCATCGTCTTCTGGTCGAAATGCGCGAGGATATACTTCGTCACTCACGAATGCGCTCGGGCGCAGCGAGTGCCTTTTCTCGATCAATCGCGCGCACCTCCCTGTCGTCGACCGCCTCCTGCTCTTGATCGTATTGATGTAGTCGATGCGGAACGGCAGGACATTCCCGTCATTGATCGCATTCACAATCGTATAGGTGTGGAGCTTGTCCCCGAAGAGCTGCGGCGTTGTTCGCGCCGAGGACGCCCCGCACCCTGCCGCATTCGGCGCAAAGATCGGCGTCCCCGTAAAGCCGAAGACGTGGTACTTCTTGAACGCCTTGGTGATCGCCGTATGCATCTCACCGAACTGCGAGCGGTGGCACTCATCGAAAATCAACACCACATGCTTGCCATAGATCGAGGTGCGTCCTGTTCTGCCGGATAAAATTCGACAGCTTCTGGATCGTCGTCACCACAATGCGTGCGCCATCGTCCGCCAGCTGGCGCGCGAGCACTGCCGTCGATGTATTGCCGTTCGCCGCCCCCTTCTCGAAGCGGTCGTACTCCTTCATCGTCTGGTAGTCGAGATCCTTGCGGTCGACCACGAAGAGCACCTTCCGATCTCAGGCATCGCGGAGGCGAGCTGCGCCGTCTTGAACGAGGTCAGCGTCTTGCCCGAGCCCGTCGTGTGCCAGATATAGCCGCCGCCCTCGATGCGCCCCCACGTCTTGTAGGTTCGACGAAATCTTGATCCGGGCGAGAATCCGCTCCGTCGCCGCGATCTGATACGGGCGCATGATCATCAGCACTTCTTCCCGTCGTGAAAATGCAGTAGCGCGTCAGGAGCGCGAGCAGCGTGCGCGTGCGAGGAACGTCCGCCCGAAATCCATCAGATCGGTGATGAGACGGTTGCCCGCATCCGCCCAGTAGGACGTAAACTCAAAGCTGTTGCTCGTCTTTTGCTCGCCTTGCGCCCAGCCGCATCCATCTCGCGGATATGCGCTCTGCGCGTCGTATTGGAATAGTACTTCGTATTCGTCCCGTTCGAGATCACAAAAATCTGGACGTACTCATAGAGCCCTGTGCCCGCCCAGAACGAATCCCGCTGATAGCGTTTGATCTGGTTGAACGCCTGACGGATCTCCACGCCGCGCCGTTTCAGCTCCAGATGCACGAGCGGCAGCCCGTTCACGAGGATCGTCACATCGTAGCGATTCGCATGTGCCGCCGCATTCTCCCCCGCACCTGCACCGCCCTCCACCGCATACTGATGGATCACCTGCAGGCGGTTGTTGTGGATATTGTCCTTGTCGATCAGACGGATATTCTTCGTCGTACCATCGTCACGTCTCAGGTTCTGATATAGTCCGTCTGGATACGGCGCGTCTTCGCTGCGATACCGTCACTCGCGGGTGCGATGGACGTTTTGAAGAACCGTTCCCACTCCGCATCCGTGAAGTCATAGCCGTTCAGCGCCGCGAGCTGCGTGCGGAGATTGGCGATCAGCTCCGCCTCATCGTGAATCGGGAGATAGGCATAGCCCTCCTCCTCAAGGAGACGGATGAGCGCCCGCTCCAGCGCCTCCTCCGACTGATACGAGCCGTACGGCGCACGCTCCTCCCGCACATACTGCGCGAGCACCGTACTCTCCTCCGCACTCGCGATGAGATTATAGTACATGATGTCCCTCGTTTCGTTGAAATTCAGTCTGTATTATTCCTCATAATTCGCTGTCTCGGAACTTTTGTCCTTCTTGCTCTCTGCGTGGCGTACATAAAAAGAGAGCCGGATCGCTCCGACTCTCTCGAGTATGCGTCCGCAAACACATACCCCAATTCGTACGACTATTATACTACCGCGCCCGCAAATATGCAAGTTAAATATATTGATACAGTGTCGCCATCCGCGCAGATAAATCATGATGGATCACGATGGAGGCAACGGACGGGCTTACGGCTTTTACGTAATCCGTTGTTATCTTCTCGAAGGCACGGAGAAACGCTTTTGTCTCCATCTTTGGCTCATGTAGGCATTTCAGATAATAGCACACGAGGACAACATAGTCACCTATCGTTTTGAAATTCACATAGGGCAGACCGATCTCCAGTTTCAGACACTGTCGCACCGTTCGATTGGGGTCAACGCTCCGAAAGCGCGTATCAAAGACGACCGCGTTGTGTGCAATCGCATTCCTCAGATCCTTCAGCATGTATATGTACTTGTAGATAAGCTGACGATCCGTATCACAAGCCAGATTAAATCCGATCCTGCGCGAAATATCATCACGCACATCGTATGTCAAACACGACAAAAGGAATCCAAAGTCACCCATGGTCAGGATCTCAAAAAGAGCCCAGACGGGAACCTCGGCATAGCTGGGGTTGTCATAAAAAGTGCGTGATCTTTTGGATTGCCGCGACGATACTCCTTAGCAAGACTCGCCTGAATCGAATTCTGCAAATTTAGTTTCGCCTGCTGCAGTCGACGCCTCTTTTCCTCATTCGCATCCATCGGCGCATTATGATAGCTGCTGACCACTCTGTCACACATCGCTCGGATGCTCTCCGACCTCGCGTGCGTCAGAATCGCCTCGATGGCAATATTCTTGACCGCGGTTTCAATAAACATTACCTTTCCATACATCAAAGCCTTTAGCGCCGAATCATATCGAATCGTTGCACAGACCCTCGCTGTATGACGGAACGGTAGACGATTTCCTGCATGACGAAAAACGATATCCTTTGTAGCCATGAAAATATCCCGTGTTAATAAGTTGTCGCTTTTGCGTACCGCCCTGAAATCGCTATTCCATTCTCTCTGAGATGACGCATCAAACCATCCGTGGTTTTATAGTTCATGCAGAACCTCCTGTATATGACGTGTCTCTATTATAGCAAATAGATGTTCTTATAACAAGGTTTATTAAAGTTACTCACAGATTGATCCATCATCGTTCCCTCCTTGATATGAAACTGTATACTTTTCCTCACAAAAATCCATAACCTCTAGTGCCTTTTCATGGAAAAATTGTTTATAGCCCCTCGTATTCGCTTACAGCCTTACTATAGTTCATCGCCCAAAAATATACGATCTACAAAAGTTTATGGTCTTTAGCAATTCCTGCAAATTCTGCCGCTGAATATTAGGTGTGGATATGTAGTTCTGTACTCACCATGTTTTACTCCCATTCTTGTGTAAAAGCGCATACAAAGCATCTGCTCTCTTTTTCCACGGGCGGCGCGGGTTCTATTCGCTTTCCTAAAGGATTCACTGGTGCAAACAAAGCGTGATCGCTCGTTTAGCTTCTGCAAAACTGCCACTTGAGTTTCAAGGGAAAGAACACCTTTGGTCAATGCACGACATCGAACTCCAGCCATGTTGCTTTTTCAATAATGAGACAAGGGTCCAAGCCTGTATTTCTTGATATTGATACATAAAACGGATCCGTAGTAAAACAGATGCAATATTTTCTATTTTGCTCTTATGTTTAGGAGCTCCTTATCTAACAGCTCCTGGCGTATTCTCTACAAAGTGCACAGGCTCACAATCAATCTTCATAGTTATCTACTGAGTGAAAATCTCTTCTTGCAAATAAGCGTAGCAAGGATACGAGGCAACCATGAGGGAACATCCTAAAACATGATTCAGTGTAGGTCGCCATATTCAACTCCTGTTTTATAAATTAGTGTGCTGATGAATAAATACTTTTCTCAACGCCTCCCACCTCAGTTTACTCTTTTCCCTTTATCTTCTTCCATAATTTTCGTTTCTTTTCCTGTCAGAGTTAACTACAGGTTCTCATCACTCCGAAAGGCGTCTATCATTTCAGTTTACGCAACGCTTTTTCACATCCTTAGTTGAACATATAGATCCATTGTGCATAAAGAAATCTGCAAGCCGTCATGCGGAGGGATATCCACTGAGTATTGAGAAAAACGCCTTCGCTCCTGTACGGAATTGTCATCAACAATCTGATTGTTCGTTGTTTCCTCCCTAAAGCTCCAGCTGCCCCCTAGACTGAATATCTCTTAATGATTCCCATCGATTACAAATATTATCGACCACAAAGCAAGCATCTCTATGGATTCGTTGCATGAATCAAGGATACTTTTGGTCTTTGTGTCCTCTCTTAAATAGCGCAACGGCATATTTTAATACATGGTTATAAGATTTTTCAGTAAGCGCTACAATATTATTCAGCAAATTGATTTTCGTTTCCGCCATCAATCAACTCATTTTTATAAGCCTCAATAATGCTCGCCAATACTGCCTCCCTCGCAAGTGCATCGAGCTCCCTTTAGATTTCTCCGAGATCGATCCACCTACGTCGGCTCACTCAATTAACTCTGACAGAACTGTCCTCCTAAAGGCACTAAAACACTCGACTATCCTTCTCTATAAAACGAGAAGAATTCATATTAACAAGAAGCTCTACCGAATAAAATTTTTCCATTTGCGAAACCTGATCAAACAGAGACATACTGAAGTGCTTTTTATCCCATGAGGATCAACATATAGGAATATACAGCCTCTTCTCCTTCAATATATTCTCAATACAGTCTTCATATTTTCCATGTATTACTTGCTAAGGATAAAGTCAAGATGCAGATCATCCGCATGATTCAACTCTATAAAAAGTACTAATTTTAGGGTTCTCGGCAGCAGAACTCCTCATTCGCTCCATTTCAATAATTTTAAGCGCTTCATAGAGAGGGATCCAAAACTTCCATCCTCAAACTTTCCTTTTGCCAGCAAAAGCAGTCAACGCATAAATCGAGAGGCTTTCTAGTATGTGTAATATTTTCGATATGTACGGCTTTAAGATAGCAAACTAGTAGCTCATCCTTAACCTGACCAGTCTTTCTTTTTACGAGAAAAATCATTATTTCTCTTCGGCACGAAAATCGCCTCTTCTCTCTAAAGCCGTGTCATTTTGAGTCACATGGATAAAAATTCTATTTCTGTTGAAATGTATGAGCTGTCGCGATAATATTCGTACTGCTTTTTTGCGGGCAGCGATCTCGGCAGGCAGACCCTGCGTGAGGTCTGTGCAGAGCGCGATCAAAGCGGTCGGATAGCATGCAATACGATGTTTAGCGTTCCATAAATTTCTGCAATACACACCTGATTTGAAACGATTCTGGACAACCCGGTGCGCCCTGCTGTCTTGTATTAGCGCAGATTCATTTCGTGCAGGATGGAAATAAGAAAAGCGGTTGTCGATCACAGCCATCAGCTGACAACAGCATGTTTCCGTTAGCATAATACGGTGCTGTGGCATAACATACATTCGCATAGTCCCCCTGTCGTCCAATACGGTGCATCTTCTGACTGGTTCGCCTGCTGACGGTACCCTCGAGACATTTCCTAGCATAGCAGGGAACAGGGTGTTCAACAGTAGCGTGCACTGATATTGACCGCAGATATTGCTGCCCTGCCCTTTAGTCTGCACATTTCTAACGTTTTCCACTCAGCCTTTGACAACCCTGTTTGCAGCCCTCCTGTTTTACCTATTCTTAAATTGCGTCTGTCTGTCTGTCTGTCTGTCTGGTGATTGTATCAGATGCACGCTCAAAGTTCAGAGCTGTCACGATAGAAAGAATACTGCTCGCAACTGTAGCTCCGCTGTTAGTCTCTGTTAGCTCAGCATTGGGTCCAATAAAATTGTCTAACAATTTCGATTTCGTGGATGGCAGAGTGGCGGGACGGGGATGACATTGCTTATGTCTAACGCATTTGCCGAATTGATGATATTTTTCCTGTCGTAGTATATTTCTTTCAGTTGTCGGTGATAGTCTTCTGTTCGGTAGACTATACAGAAATAAACACAGGGTTCATATCATGATGATATAGCAAGCATCATGAACTGCCTATCATTCTTCCAATCCAAGCCACGCCAATACCATATCTTCAATGAGTTTCCCCCGCTTCCCGACAATGACTCAGCATGTCATGTTGATGTGCATACCATTTTCGAAAGCGATTTCTTGGTATGTGTGTTTCACCACTTAGTAAAAATTCCATAGTCGTATCAAGTTCTCCGTATTGAATCTGCAGGCACTCCATCCCTCTATAAACAAATCTGTTTTACAAAAGCGCTTCCCTCTGATAGCATGTGCCAATCTCGCCCAGTTTCATATTCCACCCATCGGGACAGAGTTCCTCCTATCATCTCACTCAGTCGGCTCATCCTGCTGTTCCTCCTCCCTCGATCTCGGCGACGATGCGGTCGATCTCCGTGCGCAGGACTGCTCGCGCGCGACGATCTCACGGAGCTCTGGCGTTGAGCTGTGTGATATCGATGATCTCGCGCGTGTCCTCCGGCCCGACGTAGGTGCTGACGGAGAGGTTATGATCCTCGGCGGCGATGTCCGCGCCCGTGACGACGTGGACGGTATGCGCGACATCTGCACGCGATCCGTACTCAGAGCTTTTAGGATGTTCTCGATGTTCTCCCGGTGAGTTTGTTGCTGTTCGTGACCTCGACATTCCTTCGATGCGTCGATGAAGACGGTCTGCGTATCCGCCCTTGGACTTCTTGAGTACCGCTGATGCAGGTCGCAATCGTCGTCCCGAAGAAGAGATTTTTCCGGCAGCTGGATCACGGCATCGACGTAGTTACTGTCCACGAGGTACTGACGGATTTTCTTCTCTGCCGCTGCGGTACATGATGCCCGGAAGCAGACAATCGTCGCTGTGCTCGCCGCGAGCCACGCAAGGGAGTGCAGGATAAAGGCGGTCCGACTGGCCTCGTCGGGCGAGGACGTCCGCAGGCGCATAGCGCGGGTCACTGATGAGCAGGAGGGTTGTCTTTCCCGCCCATTTCTTTGAGTCGGCGGGTTGGAGACGATCGCCTCGAACGGCTCATCGTCCCAGTGGTGGGGGTTGATGAGTGTGTCCCCATGCGTACTGTCGAAGTCGTCGAGTTGATGTCGTGCAGGAACATGTTGATGCGGCAGAGGGTTGTACGCGGTGATGTTCTCGTCCTGCCCGTAGAATCCGTTGCGGACGTTCTCCCTGCCGATGACCTTGGCGAATTTCAGCAGGAGCGAGCCGCTGCCGCAGGCGGGGTCATAGACTTTTGTTCACCTGCGTTTTCCCAATGACGGTGAGGCGCGTGAGGAGCTCGGAGACCTCCTGCGGGTGTAGTACTGCGCGCCGCTTTTGCCCGCGTTCGAGGCGTGGCATCCGCATGAGGTATTCGTACGCGTCGCCGAATGCGTCGATGGTGTTGTCCTGATAGTGTCCGAGGCGCATCGCACCGACGCTCGCCGAGGAGTCCGTCAGCTTTGGCGTTGCGCTCCTTGACGGTCGCGCCGAGCTGCTGCTGTTCACGTCGAATTCCGTCAGAGAGTCCCGTGAGGTCGTCCTGACTGGGCGTGCCCGTCGCCGAGCTCTCGATGTGCGCGGAAAGACCTGCCTCGGAGTGTCTCGTTGAGGTCTCGTTGGTCTCCGCCCGTGCGAGGACGTTCTGAAAGAGCTCGCCTGGCGGGATGAAGAAGCCGAGGATCTGACGATGTTGTCCTTCCGCCATTGCCTCATCATCGTAGGCAGCATGGTCAAAGTCCATGTATCCCCGCCTCGCACTCCTCCGCGCGTTGAGGTGAGTCGGTCAGTTTCTCTGAGATATAGCGGTAGAAGAGCGTGCCGAGGACGTACTGTTTGAAGTCCAGCCGTCCACATCGTCCCGCGCAGGTCGTTCGCGATTCCGCCAGATGGCGCGGTGCAGCTCCGCCCGCTCTACTTCTTTCTTGTTGTCTCATGGTCTTTCCTCCGCTTCGTCGTATCCTTTATCATTCGCCATGGCGAAAGCGTTGTCCTGCTTTTATGCAGGAACATCCATGGCGACTTGTATTTTGTGTTTCACAGACATAGAGGTGTCGCTCATGGTGCCTGCTCCGTCACGCTAACGCGTGCCACCTCCCCGCTCGTGGCAGGGGAGCGGGAGAGCATGCAAAGACTGCCGCACGGCGATTGCGTACGGCAGTCTTTCATCAACACGTATTTACTTGATCCGATACGCCGCGGCGTACATGACGGGGAGGACGAGGAGTGTCAGGACGGTGGCGACGATGAGGCCGCCCGCATGGCGACGGCCATCGGCCCTCAGAAGATGTTGAACATGAGCGGCAGCATGCCGAGGATGGCAGCGGCTGCCGTGAGCATGATGGGGCGCAGGCGCAGGATGGCGGAGTCGATGATGGCGTCCGTGGCCGCTCGCCCGCCGCCCTCATGTTTTTTTGGATCTGGTCGATGAGGATGACGGAGTTGCGGATGATCATGCCGAAGAGGGCGAGTACGCCGAGGTAGGCGACGAAGCCCATCGCGGAGTCCGTGAGGAGCATGGCAATGACGACGCCAATGAGGCCGAGCGGCGCGGTGAGGAGAGTGAGTGCCATCTTGCCCATGCTGCCGACTTGGAACATGAGCAGGGTCATGATGATGAAGATCATGGCAGGGGACGGGTTTTACGAGGTAGTTCATGGAGTCGTCAGCGTCCGCAGAGTGCGCCCGACGGGACGATGGTGGTGCCGGCGGGGAGGTTCTCCGCAGTTCCGCTGTCGCATCGTAGATGCGCAGGGCGACGTCGTTGCCCTCGCCCTGTGTGACGTCCGCCTCGACCATGATGGACGGGAGGAGGTTGTGCCGTTGATGAGTCCATCCTCCGCCTCGTAGGAGAGGCGCGCGATCTGGTCGAGCGGGATGCTCCCAGCTGCGCGTGGGGGATGGGGAGCGCACCGAGCTGGCCGAGGTCTGTGCGGGTCTGCCTCCGTGAGCCGCAGGACGATGCCGAGGGTGCGGTCGCCTGTAGAACTCCGCCGCCTTTGCGCCCGAGATCTCGGTGTAGAGCATCTGCTTGACATCCTTGGCGCTGAGGCCCGTAGCGTTTCAGCTTGTCCTTGTCGAGGTCGACGCGGATGCCCTTGCCTTTTCGGTCCAGTCGAGATGGACGTTGTCGGTCGCAGGGTCGGCGGCCGCAATGGCGCGACCTGCTCGGCGACGCGGCGCACCCGCGTCGGTGGTCGGTGCCGAGACGCGCAGCATGACGGGTAGTCCGCCGGTGGGCCGGTCTGGATGTACTGTGTCGCGACACGCGCGCCCGTCAGCTCGTCGTCGGCGGCGTCACGAATGATGGCGGCGAGTGCCTCGCGCGCCTCTGTGCCCTTGCCGTGATGACGAACTGGGCGCGGTTGTCCGCGTCCGCCTTCGGGTTGACGGTGAGGACGAAGCGCGGCGTAGACTGTCCGATGTAGGCGACGTAGTTCTCGATCTTGTCGCTGTTCTCGTCCAGTATGGCGGTGAGACGATCCGCCCTCTGCCTGTGTGGACGCGAGCGAGGAGCCCTGCTGCAGGGTGAGGCTGACGGGCAGCTCGGGGCGCAGCGAGGGCGGGAAAAAGGTCTGTTTGATGTGCGGGAAGGCGGCAAGGCTCACGAAGAAGACGAGGGCCGTGCTGACGAGGACGACGGCACGATGCGCGAGGAAGAAGGTGAGCACGCGCCGAAAGAACCGATAGAACGGCGTTGCGTATGGGTCGTGCTCCGCGTTCCCCTCGATGCGAGATGAGATGGTAGCCGAAGAGCGGCGCGACCATGACGGAGACGATCCAGCTGAGGAGGAGCGCGATGCCGATGACGGGGAAGAGGGCGGCGCAGAATCTCGCTCGCCATGCCCTTTGGAGAAGGCGACGGGGATGAAGCCCGCGCAGGTGATGAGGGTGCCTGTGAGCATGGGTTTTGCCGTCTGGGTAAAGGCGTGGCAGGCGGCGTCAAAGCGGGTCTTGCCGCGCTCGAGCTGGACGCTCATCATCTCGACGGCGATGATGGCGTCGTCGACGAGCAGTCCGAGGGCGATGATGAGTGCGCCGAGGGAGACTTTGTGCAGGTCGATGCCGAGGGCATACATGCAGACGAATGTGCCTGCGAGGACGAGCGGGATGCAGCACGCGACAACGAGCCCGGTGCGCAGTCGAGCGAGAGGAAGCTGACGGCGAGGACGATGACGATGGCGATGGCCAGCGTCTCGACAAAGTCGTGGATGGAGTGCTGTACGACGGCGGGCTGGTTCGATACCTCGTGCAGCTCCATGCCGAGCGGGAGGTCCTCTCGGAGCTGTGCGGTGAGTTTCTTGAGGTCCTCGCCGAGCGCGAGGATGTTGCCGCCGTCCTCCATGGAGACGGCGATGCCGACAGCGGGTGCGCCGTTATACTGCATTTCTCGGGTCGGCGGGGTCAATCGGGCGACGTGAGATGTCGGCGATGTCGCCGAGGCGGAACACGCGCCCGTCCGCCGCGATGGGGAGGGCACGGATATCGTCGAGGCTGTCAAAGACGCCCGAGACGCGCAGGTTCACAGTGCCGTTCACGGTCTCAATCGAGCCGCCCGGGAGGACGGTGTCCTGTGTGCGCAGAGCCTCCGTGATCGCCGTGGGCGGGATGCCGAGGGAGGCGAGGCGGTCGCGTGCGATCTCGACGTAGATGCGTTCGCGCTGGACGCCGACCAGCTCGACTTTCTGTACGCTCGGGACGGAGAAGATGCGGCGGCGCACGTTTTCTGCGGCGGCACGCAGCCCTCGTCCGTGTAGTCCTCGCCCGTGACGGCATAGATGGAGCCGTATACGTCGTCAAAGCGGTCGTTGTAGAATGGGACCGATGACGCCGTCCGGCAGCTCGCGCTTACGTCCTCACCGAAGTTGCGCACGTCGCGCCACGTCGGGCGGATGAGTTCTCGTCGACGTCGTCGCGCAGGTCGACGTAGATGATGGTCTGCCCGCGCGCGTCTCGCTCGTGATTTCCTTCCAGCCCCGGGGTGTCTTGGAACCGCCGCTCGAGTTTGTCCGTGACCTGCTCCTGCATGTCCTCTGCTGTCGCGCCGGGCCATGCGGCGGTGATGACCATCTGGCGGATGATGAAGGAGGGATCCTCCATGCGTCCGAGGGACTCGTGAGGCAGCGATGCCGCCGACGGCAAAAGACGATGATGAAGTACCAGACGACGGAGCGGTGGCGCAGAGAGAGCTCGGTGAGGTTTCTCATTTTCGTGCGCACCTTCTCTCCGTCATGGAGGCGGTGGACACCCGCCGTCACGACGACGGCGTTCTGCGGGAGCCCTGGACGACGGCGTCCCGCTCGCGGAATGCGGTCACGGTGACGGGGCAGAGGTGTACGACGCCGTCCTCGACGATGTAGACCTGTGCCTCGTCGCCCGTCTGATAGATGGCGGAGAGCGGGAGAACCGCGCCGATCTCCGCCGGTGTGCCGAGGCGCACGCGTGCCGTCATGCCGAGCGGCAGGGTCGGCGGGTGCGTCCGCGAGGGCGATGCGCACGGTGTACGTGCCGCACCAGCTGGATCGGCAATGGGCGCGATCTCGCGCACGGTGCCTGTGAGTGCCGCTCTGGTTCGCCCAGAGGAGACGGCGGCGGGCATGCCGAGGGAGACCTCGGCGAGACGGCTCTCGGGGACGGCGATCTCGATCTCACGCTCGCCGTCCTGTGTGAGGGTCATGACGGTCTGCCCTGCGGCGACGACCTGTCCCTCCTCGGCGAGGATGCCCGAGATCACGCCGTCTGCGCCCGCGATGAGGTTCGTATAGCCGAGCGCGTTGCTGCTCTGCGCGTTCTGCGCGAGTGCCTCGACGGTACGCCGCCTCGGCAGCGTTCTCGTTCGTACGGTACTGGTCGAGCATGGCGGCGGAGACCGCCTGCGCGGCGTAGAGCTCCTCGTAGCGCGCGCGGTTGGCGCGGGCGAGGTCGAGCTGTGCGCGCGCCGAGGCGACGCCCGCGCTCGTCGCATTCACCTGCTGCTGTACGTCGCGCGCGTTGATGACCATGAGCACGTCGCCCGCATGGACGTGCGCGCCCATGCTCACGTTGCGCGAGAGCACCTGCCCGCCGACCTGAAAGGCGAGCTTGGTCTCGTAACGTGCGCGCACGGTGCCGCTGTAGTCCGCCGTCGTCGCGCCTGCTGCATCGACGGACATCGTGCGCACGACGGGAGCGGCGGCTCCTTTGCTGTATCATTTCCGCAGCCCGCGAGCAGGCTGAGTGCCGCCGCCAGCACGAGCGCGGTATATTGCTTTTGCATAACGTTCTCCCTTTCAGAATCCCATTCTACTCAAATTTTACCATTGTAGAGGGCAGAGAGTAAAGAAGGAAATAGGCGTGGAGAAAGAAAAAGAACTGCCGCGCGGGCGGTGCGCCCGTGAAGCAGTCCCTATGCATGCACGTCAACGACGCAGGGAGAGCAGCGGGCGTCGTCCCCTTTTTGTCCTCCGCAGCGGTGTTGTCGTCGCTTTCTTTCTTCTTTTTCGACTTTTTATCCTGTGACATCTGTTTGATCGTCAGCATGAAACTCCGTCCGCGTGCCGTGCGGATGAGGTCGGAGGCGTTCGCGCAGGACTTTGTGTGCAGGACACCGCACGCGATCGCGTCGGCGTCGTCCAGCGCGGCGAACACGCCTCCGTCGGGGCGCGGCTTCTGCACGGGGAATGGGATGCCGTCGTGCAGGAGGATCTGGTGAAAGAACAGATTGATCGCCTCGTCCGTCGAGAGCCCCAGTGCATGGCAGATCTCATCGACCTCCGCCCGGACGGCGGCGTCGACGCGAACCTGCATCAGCTCTGTCTCTGCCATGAACTCCCCCCCTTTTTCAGGAAGCATGGATCACCACTAATAATATAAAGGAATCACTGATAAAAATGAGGTCTGCCAGATTGGCGTAGATTTTTCGTCCGAACGAGGTGGAAAACCGGACGCAGAGTGGTGCTCTGTGGAGGATTTTCCGCCGAAGTGCGGGCAAAAAAGATGCGTCAAGATGGTTGTACCGAATTTATCAGTGCTTCCTAAAATTGTAACATGATTTTAAGATATGTGCAAGATTGAAAGCATCACGTCCCTGATAGATACTTTCATATTCATTGCCTTTTTTATCCAATTGCAGTATAATAGGACGCGTAAGGATTTCGATGGGGGCGCAGTCCGGAGGAACATGGAGCCGAACGGATCTATGCGCGGGCTCTTCGCCCCATGGATACGACAAGGAGGAATCCACGATGAATCAGCAGCAGCTTACCCGCATGGAGCACGATAAGGGCTTTATCGCCGCACTCGATCAGAGCGGCGGCTCGACGCCGAAGGCGCTGAAGGCATACGGCATCGACGAGAGCGCCTACCACGGCGACGAGGAGATGTTTACGCGCGTTCACGAGATGCGTACGCGCATCATCAAGAGCCCCGCATTCGACAAGAGCAAGATCCTTGCCGCCATTCTTTTTGAGAACACGATGGACCGCAAGATCGACGGGCTCTACACGGCCGACTATCTCTGGGAGAAGAAGGCATCATCCCCATCCTGAAGGTCGACAAGGGGCTCGCGCCTGAGGCGGACGGCGTTCAGCTCATGAAGCCCATCCCGGGGCTCGGCGCACTCCTCGACCGTGCAAATGAGCGTCACATCTTCGGGACGAAGATGCGCTCCGTCATCAAGGAGGCCAATCCCGATGGCATCCGCGCCATCATCGACCAGCAGTTTGCGTTCGGTGAGGACATCATCGCGAAGGGGCTCGTCCCCATCCTCGAGCCCGAGGTCGATATCCACTGCCCCGATAAGGCAATGGCAGAGGAGATCATGCTCGGTGTCATCAAGGAGAATCTCACCAAGCTCTCCCGCTGGCGCAAAGCTCATGTTCAAGTTCACCATCCCGAGCGTCGACGATCTCTACGCCGATCTCATGAAGGATCCGCACGTCGTCCGCATCGTCGCGCTCAGCGGCGGCTACTCCCAGAGCGAGGCGAACGAGAAGCTCGCACGCAATCACGGTCTCATCGCCAGCTTCTCGCGTGCCCTCGCGCAGGATCTGCGCGCGAGCCAGAGCGACGCGGAGTTCGACGCCGTACTGGAAAAGGCGGTCGACGGGATTTACGCTGCGTCGATTACCCTGAGCACGATACGAAGCGATCTTAGCAGTCCCTATACCCAGCACCGCATCAGTACATCTTTTTCGCACCGTCAGCGACAGAGCCTCTACAAAACTAAGACACGTCACGTCCGGTTTTTCACGTGGATTGCGCATCTCAAACTACATGTGAATGTGCTACGATCTACGGCGAAAACAAGTGGACACACGGTATCCACGGACTCATTCCGTCCAATGGATCCCGTGTGTCCTGTTTTTCATCGTATTTTCCCGTAACCGATATTTTTCCCCAACAAGTTATTAGAATATATGTATATAGTGACAGTAGTGTATTTCATTTGTCGATCATTGGGCGTGCGGATGTCGCCGCACGTTCTCTAGGAGGGCTTTCCCTGTATCTTGAACAGATCCACAGCCCATCGGACATCAAGGGCTATACCCGCGCAGCGGTGTGCGCTCGCAGCGGAGATGCGCGCGGTACTCATCGCACGAGCCAGCAGCATCGGCGGGCACATCGGGCCGAACCTCGGCGTGATCGAGGCGACCATCGCCCCACACCACGGTGTTTGACGCGCCGACGGATAAGATCATCTACGATGTGTCGCATCAGTGTTATCCGCACAAGATGCTGACGGGACGTGCCGCCGCCTACCTCGATCCCGCGCACTACGACGAGGTGTCGGGCTTTACGAATACGGAGGAGAGCCCGTACGATCACTTTAACATCGGGCACACCTCGACCTCGATCAGCTCTTGCGACGGGGCTCGCGAAGGCACGCGATCTCGCGGGGCGCAGCGAGAATGTCATCGCCTTCATCGGCGACGGTGCGCTCTCGGGCGGCGAGGCACTGGAGGGGCTGAATGTCGCGGGCGAGATGCGGTCAAACCTCATCATCATCCTCAACGACAACGACTGGTCGATCTCCGAGAACCACGGCGGCATGTACGAGATGCTCCGCCGTCTGCGCGAGACGAACGGGACGGCAGCGGACAATCTTTTTCCGCGCGATGGGGCTCGACTACCGCTACGTCGCGGATGGGAACGATACCGAGGCGCTGATCGCGGCGTTTCGCTGCGGTAAAGGACAGCCAAAAAGCCCGTCGTCATCCACATTCACACGCAGAAGGGCAAGGGCTCTCCTTTGCCGAGGACGATCCCGAGGACTGGCATCGTCATGCGCCGTTCCACACGGAGAGCGGTGCGGTCAAGCATCCGTCTTCCCCGACCCGTGCCTTGCCGCAACGGTCGATTTCGTTCTGGCCGAGGCAAAGCGGAATCCGAACTTTGTCTATCTCTCGGCGGGCATCGTCGGCGGCATCGGGCTCACACCCTGCCGAGCGTGCGGAACTCGGTGCGCAGTACGTCGATGTGGGCATCGCCGAGGAGCACGCCGTCGCGATGGCGTCGGGGCTCGCACGCGGCGGGGCGCGCCCCGTCTTTGGTACATACAGCACGTTCTATCAGCGCACGTACGATCAGATGGCGCAGGACGTCTGCATCAACCGCAGCCCTGCGGTCTTTTCTCGTGACGGGGGCGTCGCTCTATCGCTCGACCGATGTGACGCATCTCGGGTTCTATCGACATCTCGATTTTCTCCCATGTGCCGAACCTCGTCTTCTCGCACCGACGAGCATCGAGGAGCACCTCGCCGTCTTGCGCTGGGCAATCGCGCAGACGGAGCATCCGTCATGATCCGCACGCCGCTCGGCGGCTATGCAGAGAGCCCCTATCCCGTCCGCGCGGATTACAGCGCGCTCCACCGCTCCATCGTCGTCACGGGAGGGCGCGGAGGTCGCACTCATCGGCGTGGGGAACTTTGCCGCGCTCGCTGCGGCGGCGGCAGAGGAGCTCGCGCGCGACGGCATCCACGCCACCGTCGTGAACCCGCTCTACCTCCGGGACTGGACGAGGCGCCTCACGCGCCTCAAGGAAAAAGCACCGCCTCATCGTCACCGTCGAGGACGGCATCCTCGACGGCGGTTTTGGGGGAAAAAGATCGCGGCAGTTCTACAGTGCGGACAGGGACGTCGAGGTGAAGAGCTACGGCCTGCCGAAGGCCTTCTTCAACCGCTACGACCCAGCCGCCCTCGCACGCGCGCATCATCCTCACCGCCCCGCAGATCGCGGCGGACCCAGCGCGGAGGTTGGCGAATCGCTGATAAAATGAGGTCTCGCCAGATTGGCGTAGATTTTTGTCTGATTGAGGCAGCAAAACCGGACGCATAGCGAGGGCTATGTGGAGGATTTTACAACGAAAGCGGGCGAAAAGATACGTCAAGATGGCTATGCCGAATTTATCAGTGCTTCCCTAAGTCTTGATTCTGCCGCTGTTTGTGGTATAATAAGGGTACGCAGAAACGATGTGAAACCATCTGCAGAGAAAAAGCCCCCGCAATTGCCGTTGCGGGGGCTCTCTTATCGACACGAGGAAAGAGTTCAAGAAACCCTCAGGCTGATTGCCGTTACTCTCCGTCCAGCCATTTGCAGACATAGTGGGTGACTATGCCTGCCATAACAGAAAAGTAGAAACGATGTGAAAAGCTCCATCGGCACACCTCCTTTCGGTGCCGGTATTGGAGGCAACACATTCAGTATAGCACGACAGCGAACATAGTGTCTATCCTCTCCCCGTGTCGTAAGTTGTAAAATAAATTGACGCAAAAGTTCCATTTGCAAACGGTTCAGTTAAACTTTTAGTCACAACACAAAAAGAAACTGAAAGCGAGACTGCAAAATGGAACAGAATCATTGTACTACAAAAACAGGGAAATGGAAACAGCTGACGGAGCGGGATCGGTACAAAATCGAAGCCTATTTCCAGGCTGGGTTGAAACTGCAGGAAATCGCCGCATTCCATCGGCTGCTCCAAGCGTACGATTGAGCGGGAGCGGCGTCTGGAATGACAGCGCAGCTCAAACCCTGCGACGAAGAATATTAGACCTGCGGAGACCTGCAGGTGCAGTGGGTGTATCTTGCCGATGTAGCACAGAGGCGACACGAGGAAAACGCTGCTCGTAAAGGGCGGGGGCTGAAAAATCGATAAAGACCACGCGCTTGCTCGATACATTGAACATAAGATCAAAACAGAAAAATGGTCTCCTGCGGCAGTTATCGGTGAGCTCTGTCAACGTGGCTGGAGCTATGATGTCCGCATTTGTGTCAAGACACTGTATAACTATATCGATCAGCAGCTGTTTCTCGAAATCACGAACGACGACCTCCTATACAAAAAGAATCAGGGCAAACAGACAGAAAACAGTAGGCGCGGCGTTGCGTGGAACAACCGGGATGGGAAAAGCATCGACGAGCGCCCTGAGCCAGTGAATCGGAGAGAGGAGTTTGGACATTGGGAGATTGACTTGGTCGTCGGTCGCAAAGGGACAAAGCCGGTAATTTTAACATTGGTCGAACGGCAGACGAGGAAATCACTCTATGTTCTGATAAAGAACAAGAGTCAAAAAGAAGTGCTGCAAGCACTTCGTCGGTTGCAGCGGCGCGTCAAAGGAGACTTTACGCACGTATTCAAGAGTATCACGGCAGACAACGGGGCAGAGTTTTTGGATGGCGAAGGAATGAAGCGTGCCGCCAAATGCGGCGAGGTATATTACGCGCATCCATACAGCAGCTGGGAGCGCGGAAGCAACGAAAAGCGGGAATCGGATGCTGCGCAGGTTTCTTCCCAAGGGCACGGACTTCAGCAAATTGAAGCCGAAGGAACTGCAGCGGATCGAAGATTGGGTCAACAACTATCCACGCAAGATTTTTCGGATATAAGTCAGCAAATGATATGTATGCTGCGATGATATAACTCGCTAAAAAGTTTAACGAGACCTTGCGACAATTAAACTTGCAATTTGCCATCCTCTCCCGTGTAAAAATTTGCTTGCATTTTCCTCTCGCACGGGTTATAATAGCCCCCTGTCAGTCATGCGGGACGTAGCTCAGCTGGGAGAGCACCAGGTTCGCAATCTGGGGGTCGAGAGTTCAATCTCTTCGTCTCCACCATCTCGATGACAAAGAGGTATCCACGCGGATGCCTCTTTTTGTATAAGGAGTAAAATATGTTCCATCCGATGCGCCGCAAACGCCAAGAGCTCACAAAGGAAATGACTGAGGATATCCTGCGCCGCAATACAGCGGGCGTTCTCGCCCTCGCGGGTGATGAGGAGTTCCCGTACGCCGTCCCCATCAGCTACGTCTACGACGGCACGCACATCTACTTTCACACGGCGGTAACGGGACACAAGGTCGATGCCCTGCGTCAGAATCCGAACGTCTCCTTCGCCGTCATAGATCGCGACGAGATCATCCCCGAAAAATACACCACGGCATACCGCAGTGTCGTCGTATTCGGACGCATCCGCTATCATCGAGGATGATGCGGAAAAACGGGCGACCGCACGCACTCGCCCTCAAAATATGCTCCGCACAACACGGAGGAGCAGCATACGCGAAAATCGACGGTGCATGGAAAAGGTTCCACATGCTCGAAATGACCATCGTCCACATCACGGGCAAAGCAGGGCAAGGAGCTCGTCGGAAAAGAATAACAGACAGCAAAAAGAGCAGCCGCATGACGACCGCTCTTTTTCTATGAAAAATATTTACCCTCGACATTCAGCACGATGAGCTTTTCCTCCGTCAGCTCGCGGATAGCATAGGCGGGACCCTCGCGGCCGATACCGCTGTCCTTGACGCCGCCGTAGGGCATGTTGTCCATGCGGAAGGTCGCGCCGTCGCCGATGATGACGCCGCCGACCTCGAGGTTCTCGGCGCAGTAGTTTGCGACGGCGAGCGAGCGCGTAAAGACACCCGCCTGCAGGCCGTAGCGCGTGTCGTTTGCCATGCGTACGGCCTCCTCGATCGTGTCGTAGGGGATGATGCTGAACACGGGGCAAACGTCTCCTCGGAGACGACCTTCATCGCGGGGTGACGTCCGTGAGCACGGTCGGCGCATAGAACGCACCGCGCCGTGTGCCGCCCGTGAGGACGCACGCACCTGCCGCCTCTGCCTCACGCACCCACGCCTCGATGCGCTCTGCCTCACGCTCTGCGATCATCGGGCCGATCTGCGTGTGTACGTCCATGAGGTCACCGCTGCGGAAGTTCTCCGCTGCCGTGACCGCCGCGCGGCAGAACTCCTCATAGATGCTGCGTGCGACATAGACGCGCTGGCAGGAGATGCAGACCTGTCCCGCGTTCACGAACGCATGCGCGCGCAGTGCTCCGCGACCCATGCCACGTCGTCAACATCCTCGTGGACGATGTTCGCCGAGTTCGAGCCGAGCTCCAAGGAGATGCGGCGGAATCCAACGGCCCTCGTGGAGTGCCTTGCCGACGGGACGCTCCCGTAAAGGAAAAACATACGAATGCGTTCGTCCGCCGTGAGGAGATCGCCGATTTTTGCCGCCCGCGCCGTAGACGAGGTTGAGGCAGCCGGCGGGCAGCCCTGCCTCGACGAATACGTCGCAGAGGGAGCGACGCCGTGAGTGGCGTGGCGGAGGCGGGCTTGTAGACGACCGTGTTACCCGCCGCGAGTGCCGGCCCGATCTTGTGTGCAGCGAGATTCACGGGGAAGTTGAACGGCGTAATCGCGCAGACAACACCGAGCGGACGACGGATGGTGAACGCCATCCGATTACCGCAGCCGGGCGCCCCGCGAGCGGCACCGTCTGCCCGCGCAGACGCTTTGCCTCCTCGGCAGAGAGGATGAAATGTCTGATAGGAGCGGTCGATCTCACCGCGTGCGTCGCGGATGGGCTTGCCCGCCTCAGCCGAGAGCGCCTCGGCGAACTCCTCGCGCCGCTCGCGCATGAGATTTGCCGCACGCATGATGATCTCGTAGCGTTCGTACGGGCTGAGCTCCACCGTGTGGAAGGCGCGCTCTGCCGCGTCCACCGCCGCGCGCACCTCCTTTTCCCCCGCCGTACAGATCTCCGCAATCACCCGCCGGTCGCCTTGTGATAGACGGGGAGCGTCCCTCGCCTGCGATACGTGCGCCGTCAATAAGCATCTCGATCGTTTTCATTTCATCGTCCTCCTCTGCAGGCGGCACAGGAACCGCGCCGCTCCGCAGAAAATCGTCCAGAAGGTTCATCATCCGCGCTTTCGATAGACCTCGCGCGGCTCATGTCAGCTGTTTTTCATTATAGACACGCCTCTTCCAAAATCAAGGAATTAGGCGTCTTCAGATTTTTACCAATATATAACTCCTCCTTACGCTGTCTCCCATTGCTTTTGCTACACTATCACTCGTCAGCAATTAACGGTAAGAACAACTGCCTCGCTGAGCCGAAAAACGGCGCGGCCAAGGGCTTCAAAAAGCTCGAGACCGCACCCAAGGACATCGATATGGGATCCCAGCGGACACAACCATGTACTCATTCAGCGCTATGAGGCGGCATCCTACGCAGCGGGCATCCTTGACATCGACCTCGACGCACAACATCGTTCCGCCCTCCCTTTTCCGCCTGTGCCCCATGGGCGCAGGTATTTTTACCGCAGAACGCATTGCATTTCGCCCCTGCTTTCGGTAGAATGAGGGCAAGGGTACAGGAAAATAACACACACACGGAAATATATCAGAGGAGGATTTTATGTCCATCAAAAAGATTCTCATGTCAGCCATATGCACGGTTTCCCTTCTGATATCGACAGCATCGGCAGAAAACAAAGAGAACACAGAGCCTCTGACAGCACCGCTGGATGAGCGGCAATACTTGAAGGATTCGTACACGATTCGCAATATTACTGCCGCCAATCGAAGCCTCATCGCATTGGCGTATTTTCGCCGTCCCCGGTGACGGGTTTGGATTTATTGGGAACACATTCCCCGCCCTCAGACAGCACAAGAGAAATCTACCTCGGCATCACAAGCGAGAATTTTCCCAGCATCGTCTGCGCATAAAACTGCCGCCGACCGTCTCAATGAAAAATATGGACCGCTTTATTGCCAATATGCCTATGCTCAAATCAAAATCCTCTCATATCTCCCAAGATATAGCCCCTGTCACAGGACGGACACCCTGCACGACTGATTCGAATCGCACATGAAAACGAAGCCATTCGACGCGACCTTCTCTTTGTTGCTGCCGACAACAGGGAGTGGCGCGCATTGACATCCTCTATTATATCCTGGAACCACAACAGAGTACACGTATCGATACGATATTCTCCTCCATAAAAATTGATCGTTCAAATGCAACAGAGCCCGTGATCCACTTCGACGGATTCCAGCCGACAAAAATCTTTCGAGGAATAATTCGCCCCCCGCGCGCATCGGATGAAAAAGCCGCCATGCACTTTTGAGAGATTTCATCCCATCAAGGATTTTGAACCATAATCCTGCAAAATAAAAAGGAGGCCTCTCATGGACAAGATCGCAAGACTCAAAGAAATCCTGAGAGAGCAGCCGTCGTGCGGTCTTCTTCGGTGGGCGAGCATGTCCACGGAGTCGGGATCCCCGACTTCGCAGTGCGGGTGGGATATACAGCGAGACGCTTCATCAGGAGTTCCGTCCTGAGCAGATGGCGTCGCACAGCTTCCCTCATGGCGCATCCCGCCGAGTTCTTCGACTTCTATCGGCGGCGCTTCGTCTATCTCAATGCGGCGCCGAACGCGAGCACTACGCCCTCGCAGAGCCTCGAGCGGCGCGGACATCTCGCGGCAGTAGTAACACAGAACATCGACGGCCTCCATCAGGCGGCAGGCTCGCGGACGGTCTACGAGCTGCACGGCTCGATCCGCCGTGCTCACTGCATGGACTGCGGCACGCACTATGCGCTCGACTACATCATGGAGCACACGCCCATTCCCTGCTGCTCCTGCGGCGGCAATGCTCGCAGTCAACATCATATTTCTGATCTCTATAGGCAGAAAGAAGAGCCGTACGTGCGGCTCACGTCGGCTCCTCTTTCAAGAAATCTAATTTCGCAGGAGTGACCGACGTAACCACACACACCGGTCGTCCTTTGCGCCGTTATTATAGAAAAATATTCAACAAATGTCAAGCACGACACATCCCGCTCGATGAGATGTGTCGTTTTCTTTATGGCATCCTTCTCCCTAATCTGCGTGAATATATCTCATTCTATAAACTGCGATAGATTTTCATTTACAGTAACCATAAAATGCCGTATTCTCAACATGAATATTATTCGCGTTTAAGAACATATCGGCGTATTCATAGAAAGGGATTTGCCTTGCGCATCAAAGCTTTGCTCGCATCGCCGTTCGCACTCTCCATCCTGCTCGCCCTTATCGCTGTCTGTGCGGTATCGGCGGGCAGTGTCTCGGTCCCCTGCGGGCGATACGCTTGCCATCATCACGGCGAAACTGACGGGCACGTCCCCGCCGTCGATCCCGCCGTCACAGACATCATCTGGTCGCTGCGCGTGCCGCGCGTCCTGCTCGCGATGACCGCAGGGCGGGACTTGCGCTTGCAGGTGTCGTCATGCAGGCGAGCGTACAGAACTCGCCTCGCGGAGCCGTTCATCCCTCGGCATCGCCTCGGGCGCGTCCGTCGGCGCAACGCTTGCCATTCTCATTGGGTCGGCAGCGATCCCGTTCGGCGTGCCGGGCTGCGCCTTCTCGGTGCAATTCTCGCAACGCTCGCCGTGCTCTTGCTGGCTGGCATTCATCGACGCGTCTCAACGGTAAAGCTCAGTGCTCGCAGGCGCAGCGATCAGTGCCCTGCGTGGCAGCGACGAATTTCATCGTCTACATGGCCGCCGATGCGGAGGGCATGCAGTCTGCCGCCTTCTGGACGATGGGCAGTCTCGCCGACGCGAAATGGCACAGTCTCTTCCTGCCCGTCCTCATCGTCACTGCACTCGCGGTCTACTTTCTCTCCCAACTGCGCACGCTCGATGTGCTCCTGCTCGGTGAGGAACTAGCTGCGACGCTCGGCATCGACGCAAGCGCAAAACGGCGTCTTTATATGGGGCTTCTCGCGCTGCTGACGGGCGTTCTCGTCGCGACGTGCGGCATCATCGGCTTTGTCGGGCTTGTCGTCCCGCATCTCGTGCGCTCCTTTACGGGGCATCCCACCGTCGCCCTGCTCCCTGCCGCCCTGCTGTTCGGTGCGCTCTTTCTCGTCGTCGCCGACCTGCTTGCGCGCACCCTGCTGCCGGCAGGCGACCCGCCCATCGGCATCATTACAGCACTCATCGGCGCCCCTCTTTTATGAAGCTCCTCTTCGGCAGCGGCGGGAATTTCGGAGGATCACGATGAAAAATATCCACATCGAGCATCTTCATTTCCATATCGGCGAAAAGGCCATCCTGCACGACATCACCGCCGATCTTCCTGCCGACCGCTTCGTCGCTCTCCTCGGCCCAAAATGGCTGCGGCAAGTCCACCCTGCTCAAAGCATCTCTACCGCGTTCACCGCATACAGGAAGGACAGATCTTGATGGACGGCACGCCCATCGCGGAGATTCCACCGCGTGCGGCAGCACAGGAGATCGGTGTCATGGGGCAGTTTCACAGCGTTGACTTCGATTTCACGGTCGAGGAGATCGCACTCATGGGACGCGCCCCTATAAGGGAGAGCTTCGAGGAGGACACGGCGGCAGACAGTGCGCTCGTCCATGCGGCACTTGAGGCGCGTCGGCATGGCGGATGCATCGCAGCGCAGTTTCAACGAGCTCTCGGGCGGCGAACAGCAACGCGTCATGCTCGCGCGCTGTCTCGTACAGGGAGCCCCAGCTGCTCATCCTCGACGAGCCGACGAATCATCTCGACATCAGGTATCAGCTGCATATCCTCGACCTAGTCAAGGGTCTTGGCATCGGCGTCATTGCCGCGCTCCACGATCTCAACCTCGCGGCGATGTATGCCGATCTCCTCGTCGTCATGAAAGCGGGGCGGATTGAGCGCATCGGAGCGCCGAGAGACATCATCACCGAGGAAATGCTCGCGCACATCTACAGCGTGCGCGCAAACATCGGCTATGATGCGGCGGGGCGCCGCTCGTCGACTACCGCACGGAGCAGACGCTATGAGCGGGCTACAGGCAAGGGGCCGAACGCTCCGCCGCCTCTCCCGTATGCTGCGTCTCCTGCCCCTGATTGCCTGCAGCGTCCTCGTTCTCTCGCTCGCAGCGACCGATGGACGCGGCACAGGCGCGCGGGAGATATCCGCCGCAGACGGTATTTCCTGTACCACGGCGGACAGCGACGGGCGAACGACGACGTTCATCCTCCCCCATCCGCCGGAGCGCGTGCTCATCTCCCTATCCCGGCGCGACAGAACTGCTCATCGACCTCGGGCTACAGGATCGCATCATCGGCACCGTCGCCCCCTATGGTACGGAGCTGCCCGCCTACGCAGAGGAGTACGCGGCGCTGCCGATTCTCGCAGCGCCCTATGTACCGAGCCGCGAGGAGGTCGTAGCGCTCCGCCCCGACCTCCCTCATCGGGTGGTCGCATCACTTCACCCCGGAGGCGCTGGGCGACGTGTACGCCCTATATCGACCGTGGCGTCGGCGCGTACATCGTCCCCGCCACGGTGCGCAGGGACATCCGACGCTGAAGGAGACGGTCTATCCGTTCATCGCAGATATGGGGCATATCTTCGGCGTGGAGGATCGTGCGGCGGCATATACGAATGGTCTAAAGGAGCGTGTCGCTGCCGTAGAGATGCGGACACAGGCACGCGGGCGGCGATATACCGCCACTGATTTTTGCAGGCACACGGCAAACAGTCTCTACAGCATGTATGGTCCTGCCTACATCATTGATGACATCGCACGCAAGGCAGGCGCCGACAACATCGTCGACCGTCAGATGCGCTCCGTCGGCCCCGAGCGCGTCCCGGCTTTGCCCCGATGTGATCATTTATGTCAATCCGAAGAACGTTCCTCCAGAGGAGGCGCGTGAGGAGCTGCGTGCCGATCCGAACCTCCAACACATGAAGGCGGTGCGCGAGAACCGCATCGTCATTGTCAATTTTTCCGATGTCAACAATGGAAACGGGCGCTGCATCACCGCGCTTGAAGATATAGAGGCAGGGCTGGGCGCCCTCAGGGATGAATCAGAAAGGATGAAAAAGATGAGAAAATCAGTACTCAGCGGACTCGTGGCGGGTGCGCTCACCGTTGGCATGAGCTGTTCTGCTCCCGTCCACGCCGAGGCGGCAGACGGAGGTACGCAGGCCTACCAGACCGAGGCCATCGTCGTCACAGCGGGCCGCAGCGAGACCGCCATCAGCGACGTGCCGGCAGATGTCACGCTGATCTCGGGCAGCAGATCGAGCGCGGCAACTACAAGAGTATCTCCGATGCACCAAAGGGCGCGAACATCAACGTCGTGCAGAAGGGGTTTGCCGCCTACCCGATCATCAACGGGGACTGCGCGTCCTCGCTCATGGTCGACGGCAAGAAGGTCAACTGGGATCATCTCGTTGTCAGTGGGGACACGAATGCCGTTGACGTGGATCAGATCGCCATCGGCGACGTGGATCGCATCGAGATCGTACGCGGACCGAACTCCTCGCTCTATGGTGAACGTGCCGTCTCGGGCGTTATCAACATCATCACAAAGCGTCCGACGGCGGGGAAGCCCTCCGGCTCCATCAATCTACAGCTTGGCTCGTGGGGCGAAAAGCGCGCAGGGGTGAACGTCAGCGGTGGTGACGGAAAGAACAGCATCAAGGTCGGTGTCGCGCACGAGCGCCGCAGGGACTTTCAGTATAAAAACGCCTACGGTGAAAAGCGTACCTTCGAGAACAGTGACATCAAGCGCACGGACTACAACGTCGGCTTTGACCGCATCATTGGCAATGACCGTCTGCGCCTTGAGTTCAACCGGCATGAGGCAGACGACGGCTACGGCGTAAGCCTGAAGAACCCGCGGACGGGCGCATCCTCGTATCAGGGGAGAAAAAATGTCATTGATACGGGCTATGGCGTCACCTATATGTTTGGCTCAGAGAAGGAGGGCGAGGGTACCTTCCTGCGCTACTATCGGAACGAGTCAAAATCGGATGGCGGATTTAACTCGCAGTACGATCACCACCTGCGCCGCAACTCCTTTGAGGGGCAAAAACTATGGATGCTCGGCGACAAGAATATGCTCATCGGCGGTTTCCTCTGGGCTCAGGAGAAAATCCACGAGATGAGCGGCTACGTCCTGATGGATGCATCTGCTGTCACAAAGGCGCTCTTCCTGGAGGACGATTGGCAGCTCGGACGGGGCTATGCGCTAAAGCTCGGCTCGCGCCTTGAGCATCACAGCGACTTTGGCACGGATGTCACCTCACACATCAGCCTGAACAAAAAATTTGACCGCAAAACACATGCCTACGTCTCCTTCGGACAGGGCAGTCAACAATCCCTCGCTCAAGATGCGCTATGCCAACTCTCCCTATTGGGTGGGCAAGGAGGATCTAAAACAGGAACGCTCGCATACCTTTACCATTGGTGCGGACAGTCAGATCACGCGCAAGTGGAGCGTCTCGGCAGCCTCTACTGGAGCAAGGTGAAGGACGCTCTTCGCTGGGTGAACGGCTACACGAATCCGATCACCTCGCTCTATGTGCGCGGCTACTATAAAAACGTCCAGACCGAGGATCGCCGAGGACTCGAGCTCAGCACGCGCTACCGCGCCGATGATCGCTGGACCGTCCGTGCGGCATACAGCTATGCCCATGTCGACTCCACCGACCCTGACAAAGGGCTATCTCTCCACCAATACGCGCCCGGAACGGCTACAACCTCGGGCTCTCCTACACGCAGGGAAAATGGGATGCCGACCTCGATCTGAACTATGTGACGGGACGCAGCACGGCACGCTTCACAGATTCCCGCTATCTGACGCTCGACCTCGGCGTGAACTATCACATCTCGCCGGAGTTCAAGGTCTACCTGAGAGGCATTAACCTCACCGATGAAAGCTACGAGTCCATCGGCGTCACCCCATCCGCATGGACAAGCATGGGCGCTTACGCCATGCCGGGCCGACAATTCATCCTCGGCGGAACGTGTAATTTCTGATTTTCGGGTTCTCACATACAAAAACGGAGCAGACGATCGTCTGCTCCATTTGATACTTTCTTATGGCGAAACTATGTGCTGTAATGAATCCATCGACTGGTGAGATGTCGGTTTACTCCCTTTGTTGGGGTGATGCAGTGATGCTTTTTGAAAGGCTGTCACTTTTGATTGCGGCAATAACGCTTGTAGGAACGGCATGTCTCATCGTGGAGATGCGCCGTTTTTGATTCTGCTGCATGAGCGCATTGCCTTTCACTCCCACTTTCGGTAGAATGTGAACAAGGGAGGATCTATCATGCTGAAAAAAATTATTCCTGCCGAGCCTCGTGCTCGTGTCCATCCTCGCATTTTTCCCTGCACGCTGGTGCATGCGGAGGAACCACCGGCGAGATCGATGCTCATCAAGAGTTGACCCTGAACGCTCCGCGCACCAAGGGCAACATCGTCCAAGTCGAGTCTGCACTAGAGCTCGACCGCGTCGAACTCCATGATGACGGTGCTGTACTCACAATGGAGCTGCCGCCAAGACCTGTACCATTCGACGCTTATGAGATTAGATCTGATATGCTCCTTTTCGTCAATCAGCAATTTTTTAATGCAGGCACTCCAATACAGATGACCGCGAGCATTGTCCATTACCGTCAGACCCCCGAGGAACAGAAAGGATCCCTCATTGAGCACCGGATGGACGAGATTGTTGCCGGCGCCCTCGACAGATTTCGGCAATCCTCCCGTACGCATGATCTTAAGATACTCCGCGCGGAAGAGTTGCTACAAAACGGGTATCCCGCGCGGCGGCTGACCGTGCAGATGTCATCCGACGGACAGAACATCATCATGGAATTGCTGTTCATTACATTCAAGGAGGATATATGGAGTGTAGACTTGAATTTCAATGCGAATGATAAGAACATGGTCAATCATGCGCACAACCTTCTCTCCTCCGTCCGGATCAGTGAAGATCCGGGAAAAACTGCTGCTATTATGACTGCCTCTGCCGACAGGGAGTTCCACGCCCTCTTCAGAGGCTGCGTCCGTTTCCTCTTCGCCGAGACTGCGCGAGGTGACACTTGATGATCATGGCTATGGGCTGACAATGCTGCTTCCTTTCGATATCAAGAAAGAGTTTTATTACTATGCTCTCTCCGGTGACTGCTCACTCTATGATGAAGATCCCAACTGGGGATCCGTCTCCTTCTATCATACTTTATACCGGAAAAATAAAGACGCTTATCCGTCAATTGACGAAGAAGTCGATGCGGAGCTTGGGAATTATGACGATCCCGAAATAGAAAAACCACGCATCATACGACGCAAAGCATTTCTGTTCCCCATGCAGATGCACGGCGCGTATATGCTTCATATCAAACGACAACATCCGATGAAGGGATCCAAATGTTTCGGGATGATATTTTTATTCATTACCACAGACAATGAGTATTGGCAGATTTCATTTTCACGCGACGCAAATCAAACAGGGGATCACGGACGATATGCTTGACGCTATGTTCGCATCGGTTCGCCTGCACCGGACGCCCTATCAGGAAAGCTCGACCGCAGACGGGCAAGGAGTAGGAGGCTAAAGTCATTTAAAATGTAACTCGTTCATTACAGACCTGAAAAAGGAAAGAGGCCTCCCATGGACAAGATTGCAAGACTCAAAGAAATCTTAGAGAGCAGCCATCGCGCGGTCTTCTTCGGCGGGGCGGGCATGTCCACGGAGTCAGGGGATCCCCGACTTTCGCAGTGCGGGCGGGATATACAGCGAGACGCTTCATCAGGAGTTCCGTCCCGAGCAGATGGCGTCCACAGCTTTCTCATGGCGCACCCGGCTGGGTTCTTTGACTTCTATCGGCAGCGCTTCGTCTATCTCGATGCTGTGCCGAACGCGGGGCACTACGCCCTCGCAGAGCTCGAACAGCGCGGACATCTCGCAGCGATTGTAACACAGAACATCGACGGTCTCCATCAGGCGGCAGGCTCGCGGACGGTCTACGAGCTGCACGGCTCGATCCGCCGCGCACACTGCACGGACTGCGGCGCACATTACAAGCTCGACTACATCATGGAGCACACTCCCATTCCCTACTGCTCCTGCGGCGGCATCGTCCGCCCCGACGTCGTGCTCTATGAGGAAAGTCTCGATCCCGCAACGATCGAGGGCGCCGTCGCAGCGATCCGCGCGGCGGACACGCTCATCATCGGCGGCACCTCGCTCATCGTCTACCCTGCGGCGGGACTGATCGATTATTTTTTCGAGGAGAGCATCTCATCCTCATCAACAAGAGCGAAACGCGTGCCGACCGCCGCGCCGCACTCATCATCCGCACGCCCGATCGGCGAAGCGCTGCACGCACACTGCCGGAGGAAAAATAATATTCACGTCCGTGCACTGCCCTAGGGGCGCTGTAATCAGGGATTCCCTGGCGCAATGTCCCTCACGTCAAAGCAAATGGGTACGTCTCGGGAAGCCCCGGCGCCAGTTCCGCATCACGCCCCGCAGGTGCTCCGCCGCCTGCGACGTATCGGATGGCTCTCATCCAAAAAGCCTCCCACTGCGCCATCAAATCGGTCAGCTGAAGAAAGCCCCAAAAATCAATCGCCAGCTCCGTCAGCGGCGTCTCCACGCCCCGTGGTCAAAGAAATACATCGTCCCACGGCGGAGGTGCATCAGCCATAGATCCCCCTGCCCATCATCGGCAATCGCAAGATACTCCTCCGCGAGCAGGGAACTCCATATAGAGCTCCTGCCCGGCATCGGCGAAGAATGACACCTCCGCCGAGATCGACACGCCCAGCAGACGCGGGAGGACATCACGCACACAGACCGCATCGTCCCCACAGCGTGACAGCTTCTCCTGCGTCGCTAGGCGGCAGGGCGTCGGCGCGATGCCCCCACCGAGTGAGAATCGCCTGCGGCGCACGGATAACAAACTGCTCCATAGATAACCTCCCGTTATTCCATCGCCACGTTTCTTGATGCAGAGACAATCTGTTATAACATGAAGGAAATACGGATAAATTCAGCTGGGCATCTTGCCGTATCTCAAAGGAATCGCTGATAAAATATGCCAGATTGGCGTAGATTTTTCCACCGGAGTGTGAGCGAAAAAGATGTGCTAAGATGGCAGCGCTGGTTATCAATGCTTCCCTTATCTTTCTATCAATTATAAGCGTCCCCTGAGAAAGTCGCAAGTCCATTATCAGCGCATCTGCAGGAATAGATCGATCATGACCTCGTACGGAACGTACAACTTCTGATTTGGGATCACATACAAAAACGGAGCAGCAATCGTCTGCTCCGTTTTGTGCTTTCCCATAACGAATCTATGTGCTATAATAAATCCAGCGACTGGTGAATGTCGGTTTTACTCGCTTTGTGGGGGTGATGTGCGTGACGCTTTTTGAAAAGCTATCGCTTCTGATTGCGGCGGCAACGCTCGTAGTCAACATCATATTTCTGATTACTAGATGAGACAGAAAAAGAACCGTACGTGCGGTTCGCGTCGGCTCTTTCTTCAAAGACCAAAAATCTCTAGGGAGAGACCGGCGGATCCAATCACCAGTCGCCCTTTTGTATTCTCATTATATCGATTCACCAAAAATTGTCAAGCAGGGAGGTTCACGATGACGGAGATCGAAACGCTCAGAGAGATCCTCAGTGCCAGCCGTCGTGCGGTCTTCTTCGGCAGGGGCGGGCATGTCCACGGAGTCGGGGATCCCCCGACTTTCGTAGTGCGGGCGGGATATACAGCGAGACGCTGCATCAGGAGTTCAGTCCCGAGCAGATGGCGTCGCATAGCTTTCTCATGGCGCATCCCGCTGAGTTCTTTAGGAATCACTGATAAAATGAGGTCTGCCAGATTGGCGTAGATTTTTTTCGTCCGAACGGGTGGAAAACCGGACGCAGAGTGGTGCTCTGTGGAGGATTTTCCGCCGAAAGTGCGAGCAAAAAGATGCGTCAAGATGGTATGCCAGGGTATCGGTGCTTCGCTACTTCTATCGGCGGCACTGCCCGAACCACACTGATCCGCTCCGCACATCAATAGAGACACAAAGCGAGGTGCACCCATGTCCATCAAAAAGATTCTCACAGTGATCGTCTGCGCCCTTCTCCTGACTGCAGCAACTGTCTCGGCACAGGAAACGGCAGAGACTAACCCGTGGACAAGCTCTCTGCAGACAACGACACTGGAGGGGTTCGGCGCACGCCTCACCATCGATCTTCCGCCGCTGGAATACTGCCAGCTGGGACGTTTTCGACGAAATCGGAGGAAACGATTTTCGGATTGTCGGAAACACCTTCTCATCAAGAGATGCCCGTGATGCCCTCTACATCGGAATCTCCTGCGAAGAAAATGCCGCCTTTTCAAGGACGGCAGTACGATAAATCAGCTCTCCGACTATGCGCACAATTTTATTTCCACCATCCCCGCGTCAATTCCGCCCCCGCATCATCCGTGAATATTTGCTCCCACAGGACAAACGTCACGCATGGATGATCAGCCTCTCCTATAACGGGGGCGCCATGCGGCGTGACTTTCTCTTTATCGCTGACGTGGGGAGTATCTGGCGCATCAGTACATTCTGTTATGCCCTTGACGCACAACAGGAAGGCGCATCGACGCGATACTGACCTCTGTCAAACTCAGCTCTGCCGGTCGACAGAGCCTCGCGTTCACATGGACGGCATACAGCCATCGAGGTTCACAAAGGCTGCTGAGAACGGCGATGCATCTTCCCCCGCGCTCAGCACAACAACATTCCGCGACCGCGGCCTGCACTCGTAGTGCAGCTGCCAACCTCTGAGGTGCCGTTTTTCCGTCGATACCTCGCGCACGGAGGCACATTCTTTACCAACAACCGCTTCTCACACAACGACACGCCTCTTGCCCTGTCCGCCGTGCTGATCCGCACGCCCGATACGGACGCAGAGCAAACGAGCGGATCCATGGAGGAGCGCCTAAACGAACAAACAACGCTGCTGATCCAAGGCATCCTGACCTCCCTCACAGGAAGCGAGAAAAGATCCTCCGCGATGAAGTCCAATCCCAAAACGGCCGCCCTGCGTCGGCTGACCGTGCAAGCGCACTATCATGAGTCAAAACATCATCACCGAGATCCTGCTCATCTGCGACAAAACGGATACATGGATCGCCGAGCTGACATTCTATGCAGAGGACACCGTACTGGCGGAGCTTGTTCCCATTCTCTTATCCTCCATAAGAATCGGTGCATAGGAACCTGCCAGGGGCATTCAGACAACCGCCCTTGCCGCATTTTTCCCGTAGCTTCGACAGAACTTCTCCACACAGCCCTTGCTGTGCGTCCCTTTTTCCACCTCATTCGGACGAAAACGTCCGCGCCGACCAGCCGACTCTATTTCATCCGCGTTTCATTAAGGAAAGGAATTTGCAAATGTTACGACGAATAATGCCGCTATGTCTTACGTCCCTATGTCTTTTTGCCTGCGCACCGGTACATGCAGAAATCAGTCATACTACGATACAGAGTCAACATCGGAGGAAGTGCGCCATTTCCCTGAACCGACCACCCCCACTATGTCCGTCAAAATTGGCGAATTCCATGACCGCGGCTCTGTCCTAACGATGGACATCCCCTCAACCGATACACCGTTCGTCAAACAGCATCTTCACAACGGCGACACCGTCTTTATCAACAATCAATTCGCGAACTACCACAAAACGCCTCTGGCATTGGCCATGGTACTCTCCCACCACTTTCCTGCGTCAGACGCAGCCTCAAAAACGGAAGACCAATGCTTGGACGAAATAGTTGCTGGATTTCTCGACAGCATGATGACATCTGCAAAGCTGCAAGAGAAGGAACTACAGCGCAATGAATCCCTGCTGCAAAACGGTTCTCCGGCACGACGACTAACGATACGATCATTGGTAAACGGACGGGAAATCATCACAGATGCCTTGTTTCTTTCCTTCAAAGGCGATATGTGGAGCATCCAGCTGATGTACGACACCAGTGATCCGATTATCCCCTACCACGCAGCCAGCCTTCTGGACAGCGCCGTGATCGGCACGGACGCAGAGGAATTATCCCACGCCGACGGCAATGAGAGCTTACCTCGTGCGCCCGCCCCGCCGCACATTCTGGAGCAGTATCCACCGCATGATGAGCACGAGGGCGAGGTGCCGCCCCCGTCATGCGCTCGCCGAGGGTAACGGCGGAGACGACGAGCGAGCAGCGGCATGCGCGTGGGCGAGATTCGCGACGGCGGCAGAGTTCGTTGCCTGCTGGAGTGCCATCGCCCACCAGAGATAGCCCACGGCATCGATGAAGATCCCGAGCCAGGAGACCGCCCCACTGCGTCCACGGAGCGTGACCCACTCCTCCATGATGAGCGTTACGGGCAGGGAGCACGGTGCCGTCACGCCCCACGCCACGACCATCATCACCGTCTGGTCGATGTTCCGTCGCTTGTTCAGCACGCAGAACAGGCCGTAGCAAACCGCCGCGAGGATGCAGGCGATCATCCCCATGACAGCGTTCCCCTCTGCGTGTCCCTCGCCGGCGAGCGTGAGCACCACGACAGCGAGAACGAGAGGAGGGGCGGCGGCGGTGCGAACGGTGATCCGCTCCCCGAGGAGGTGCCGCAAAAGGGACGATCATCATCGGCCAGAGAGTGAGGATGCATGCCTCCTGCGAGGGTCAACTGCGAAAGCCCGTAGTAGTAGAGCCCCGAGTAAAAGAATATCCCGAGAAAGCCCAGCCCGCCATCGCCGCATAGCCGCGCATCATGAGGCACGAAACACGCCCGCCGCCGCGCATGAGCTGCATGACGATGAGAAGAGCGCGCCCGCGAGACTGCTCTCAAAGAGCGCCTCATACGTCGGTATTTCCATGAGAAGGCTCTTCACCAGTGCCGCCGTCGTCGACCACATGAGAACGGCACTGATCGCATAGAAATAGACACGCCTCTGCATCGTCACTACTCCTTCACTGCACCAAGATGATTTCTTCCTATTTCTCCCACCATCCCTTATATTCCTTCTCGAAGGCAAAATCTTTTAATCATTCTCACGCATCAGGGATGCAAAAGAGGCTCCGATCTCTCGGAAGCCTTTGCGTTCAAATGGAGCTGATTATGGGACTTGAACCTACGACCTGCTCATTACGAGATGAGCTGCTCTACCAACTGCAGCTAAATCAGCATACCGCCTCACAGGCGATAGTGGAATTATACCCGAGCCGCGCGCTCCTGTCAAACCCGCAGCAAATATTTTTACGACAGGAATCATCTGCGGCTAATCCTTGTTTCACTTCACTTTAAGGATTATTTTGGAACAATACGAGGTAGTTTATGGACAGCATCTCGGGCATCTCATGCCCATCAAGGAGTGAACTGCATGATCGGACATATTCTGCGTGCCCTCTGCTGCGCGCTGTTTCTCCTCACCGCCGCGAGTACGGCACTCGCCGCCCCGCAGACCATCGAGGCGGAAGGGTGTCTCACACCGTCGGTGACAGCGACTCGCCGAAGATCGCCCGTGACGCCGCACGGCAGGGGCGATGCGCTCTGCGACGGAGCAGGCGGGCGTCTACGTCGAGAGCTATACGGAACGCGGAACCTCACCCTCACCAAGGACGAGGTGCGCATGGTCGCGGGTACGGTGCTGCGCGTCCTGCACGAGGACGCGTAACACCCGAGCTCGTCGGCGACGTGTGGCGTTACCGCGTGCATCTCGTCTGTGAGGGTCGACACGTCCGGGTCGATCTCGCCGCCCTCGCCCAGAATAAGGCGGAGCTGGCACGCCTCAGAAGGAACGCGACGAGGCTGAAACGCCAGAACGACGAGCTCCTCGCACGCTGCGAGCAGGGCACGCGGCACAGAAGGCGGAGATCGGGCACAGCTCGAGGCTTCTGCTCGGCCCGCATCTTTGACGACGCGACCGCCATGATCCAGCGCGGCGACGAGCAGCACGCCATCGCCGACCTCTCCCTCCTCATCGAGGATCCCGCCGTCTCGGGGAATGCACGCGCGTATGCGTTCTACCTGCGCGGGCGCGCCTACTCGAGCTCCGCAGTGACCGTCTCGCGCTCAATGACTTCGACGCGGCCGACCGCACACCGCACGAACACGCCCTATCCCATTTGGCGGCTGCTACTGCCGCGGACAGATCTGCTGACATGGGACGCTACGCGACGATGCGGCCGCAGAGCTGCGCACGGCGTGGGACGCCTCCGACAAGACAGACGACGAGCTCTGGATGAAACTGCGCCGTGCCGAACACAAGGCGGAGCAGGAGGCACGCCACGCCGAGCGCGGTGACGACGGTGCGCGGGGCGGCATCGACTGGACGCGCGTCATCACCGAGGTCATCCGCGGCGCAATGCAGCAGGGGCGTACGACAGGTAACAATGCACAGTGATCTTCCTTGACGAGAGCTTTCATCTATCATATACTTTTTATAATGAAGGTTTTATGTAAAGGAGGGATTTCCATGCTACACATATTTCTGCAGCGCGTGTCGCTGCCCTCGCCCTCTGCATAGTGCTCACCGTGCCGGCCATGCACTGCTCACGGGCTGCGGCGGACGCAGCGCAAGTCCCCGTCCCGACACAGCAAATGCCTGCACGCAGCATGGAGGCGCCAGAGCGTCACTCGGCCCGTACATGGAGCAACGACCGCCTACAACAGCACGATGCGCCCTGAGCCTCGCCGTCTCCACCACCGTCAGCGACCTGCGGCAGGGGAAACACCTGACGAGTATCATCCTCCCACCGCTCTCAAAACTCCGCCGTGAGCTCGACGCCGCACACGCTGCGCCCGGCGGCACGGGCGTCTGACCGACGTCGATGCGGCGACAGGAACTGCGCAGCACGCTGGAGGAGCTCGTCCCGCTCGCCGAACAAATGGAGAACTACTACGCCGCCGGGGCGTGCACGACGGACGGCTACGCACAGGCGGACGAAATGACGGCACAGTTTCTCCCGCTCTGTGACCGATTCATCTCAGCCTACGACCGGCTGGATGCCATCGTTACCGACCACTACACGGAGATGCGGCTCGCCCAGATCGACGCGATGCACAGCGACGGCAGAGAGAACGCCGCCACCTTCCTCGAGCTGCGCACGAAGACACGCGAGCTCGTGCGCATGCTGCGCACCGGCGGACACGATCCGGAAGCCACCGAGGCGAAAAATCCGCGAGATCAACACCCTCATCGAAAAACTCCCCGCCGGCACCGGCTACCTCGTGACCACACAAGAACGGCATCAACAGCCTCGTCGCGGCCGTTCGCGCGTATAATGCTGGGACCTCCCGACCCGAACAAACTCGACAACGTCGTCGAGGGGTTCAATCACCTCACCGCCACAGGGCAACAACGTCGACGTCAACGCGCTTGACGCTAAAAATAGCACCGAAAAGCAGGTGCATCACGTCGCATATCGTTTGACAGAAATTCTCACCTGCGTTATACTTATTGCAATTGTTTATCCTAGAATCGCTGATAAAATGAGGTATGCCAGATTGGCGTGAGATTTTTGTCCGATTGAGGCAACAGAACCGGACGCACAGGCAAGAGCTATGTGGAGGATTTCTAACGAAAAGCGGGCGAAAAAGATCACGTCAGATGAGTCGTACCGAATTTATCGGTCTTTCCTATATTCAGATGCTTTCAGCAAGGAGGATTTTTCAGTGACCCATCCATCGATTCGGCGTGCCCTCTCCATCCTCACCGCGGTGCAGCCTGCTCGCCGCCCCTGCCGTACCTCCTCACCCTGGCTGCGGCAGCACGCAATAGCGACAGTGCCGCATCACGGCGAACCACGGCAAGCAACGCACCGTCGCGCGAGGCGGCCTCAACTCCTCGAGGCAACGAGACGACTACAACCACAACATCGTCACCTTTGACTTTTCCATCGCCCCGTCCCTCGACAGCCTCCGCAAGGAGAGAGCACAGAGCACATCTCCTGCCGAGTGAAAATCTGAAAACCGCCCGCGGGGCGGCACGTTGTCCGACCCGAAAGTCGCGAGTTCTACCCCGACATCGATGCGGCGAGCAGATGACCTGCTCGCCATCCTGAAGGATCTCGAGCCGCTCGCCACAAAAGCTGAAGGGCTACTACTCCGCCAAGACCTATGACTGACCGACAACTACGCGCAGTCGGACGAGAGTGGTCGCACTGGTTCTTCCGCTCTATGACAAATTCGACGCTGCCTACGACAAATTCGACGCCATTGTCACCGACCGCTACAAAGGAACTCCGTCTCGCCCAGATCGATGCGACTGCTGCAGCGAGGGCAAGAGAACAGCAGCCTCCTTCCTCGAGCTGAACGGCAAGACACGCGAGCTCGTCGAGATGATCAGCGGTGAGCAGATCGACAAGAACGCCACCGAGGCGAAGATCGGCGGATCAGTGCTCTCCTCGAAAAGCTTCCCTCCGGTACCGGCTTCCTCTCCTCCTACAAGAACAAGGTCAACAGCTTCATCGGTCAGGTTCGTGAGTACACCTCCGGAAGCCCCGACCCGAAAGTTCAACAACGTCATCGAGGAGTTTAACAGACTCTCCTCCACCCAGCAGCAACGTCGACATCAACGAACTCGACGGAAAGAAAAGTAAAGGAAATACTTCCGAAACACGGATCCCCGCAGATGCTCTGCGGGGATTTTTCAACAGGAACAGGCGTGACACCATGACCAAAGCAGCAGACCAAGAGTATATAACAACCTCTATCGGCAAGAAGTACCGCGTGGAGAAATCATCGGACTTTTGAGTACGTAACCACCGCCATCGGCGAGGAATGTTTTCCTCTTCGGCGTGGACGTGTTTGCCCACGAATGGACGGACACGCGCAAATGCATCCGTGTCCATGACCCGCACTCTACGGGCAGCCCTACACCATGAACGTATACGAAATCACCGTGGACGACAGCGTGCACCGCTTCGCCGCCGGCGGATTCTCCAACAACGTGTGGGGCTTCTGGCTGCCAACGAGCCGCGCCCGCCCGGACGGACACGACAGCGCACGCATCCCGCCGAGCAGAAAGTGCCCCTCCGACGAAATCAAAGGGCAGGAGGAAATAGAGGCCGCGCGAATTGATACCCCAGCTGAAATATCGAAACGAGACGCTTCGAGATGATGGATGAATCGATTCGCAATCTGGATGCAGGAAAAAGTCTCTGAAGCGATTGACCTCTACGAGATTTGAGTATGGATTTTTCGATGATTGTCTACAGTAGGCGCGAAGCATCTCATCCATCGTGTCGAGGGTCAGCGCAGGCTGCTCATACTTTTTCCTGCAACCCTACGGAATAAAACACATCATTCTGTGATTCTT
>BNJS01003368.1_pt1 | contig 39495 bp, 67 predicted proteins | sample 8540461 | NCBI WGS metagenome assembly BNJS01 (sample SAMD00202454, study PRJDB9452) | human saliva metagenome | isolation source: human saliva | place: Japan
GCCGCCGCGCGCCGCCGCCGCTGCCGCTGCTGCCGCCGCTGCCGCTGCCGCTGCTGCTGCCGCGCTGCCGCGCGCTGCGCGCGCCGCCGCGCGCGCCGCGCGCTGCTGCCGCTGCCGCGCTGCCGCGCTGCCGCTGCTGCTGCTGCTGCTGCCGCTGCTCGCTGCCGCGCCGCCGCCGCCGCCACTATGAAGAAACCGCCGCCTCGCCGACCACGGCGACGACTCTGCGCGCCTTCGGCCTGACCTTCCGCCATCGGCGAAAACCGCATCGCCGTGCGCGCCGTGCCGCAAAATGCTCGGCAAATCCGACATCGAAAGCCCTCGCCCGCGACATGCTGCGCTGAGTTCGCTCAAGTCGGCGCCTCGCAGGCCGTCGAAGTCTGCGAAAACCGCATTCTCGCCACTCATGTCCCGCCACGGCTCTCCGGTCCGCGCCGGGCCGCCGCCTCACCCCGCCCGAGATGAACGCCCCGTTGCGCGACATGGAAAACACCCCGCGCAGCAACCAGTGCAACCACGGCCGCCCCACTTGGGTGAAACTGACGCTGAAAGACCTCGACGTTTGTTTCTGCGCGGACAATGAAGCCGCGCGCCCGCTTTGATGGGAATGACGTTTCCGCAAGTGTTAAAAGGCCGTCTGAAACCGTAAAACGGGTTTTCAGACGGCCTTCATACCGTCCTATTTCCGCCACACCCGCCGCCACCAGCTTCACCACCACCGCGGCCGCACCGCCAGCAAGCTGGCGAAGGCGACCGGCCAGGTAATTAGATAGGCTTTGGCGAGGCGCAGCGCATAGCCCGCGTCCAGACCGGTGTTCAGCGCGACCAGCACGCCGCTGACGATTAGCACCATGATTGCCGAGGCGTAAAAGGAAAAGAGCACGCCCGCGTATTTCTTTGGCAGTTTTTTCATGATTGGTTCCTGTGTATCGGGGAACGGCAGTTTAGTTTGTGCGCAGGGCGCTTAAATACGAAAATCGCCGGACCGCCGACGATTCACGCACAAACAACGAAAGTATCGCCATGACCGACTGGGACGACTCTGCACCACTCGCCGTACTCGTAGAAAAACAAACCCTGACCGCTGCTGCCGAAGCGCTTGGCGTGCAGCACAGCACCGTCTCGCGTCGCATCGCGCGGTTGGAAGCGACGCTTGGCCTGCGCCTGTTTGACCGCATTGGCCGCCGTTACCTGTTAGGCGAAGACGGCGCGCGCATTTACGCGCAGGCGCAGGACATCGCCGTCGGCATGAACACCCTGCTGCGCACCGCGCGCGAGCAGCGCGAGGAAATGGCGTGAAGTCGTCATTCCGCGCCGCCGCTGGTCGCCAAAGGGCCGCTGATGCCGCACTTTTGCCGCCTTCGCCCGCCGCCATGCCAACATCCGCCTCGTCCTGCAAAGCGACGCACAAATCAGCAACCTGCACGCGCGCCAGGCGGACATCGCGCTGCGCATCGGTCCGCCCGACGCAAAACGACCTGGTCGCCCGCCGCCTGCGCCCCATCCGTTACCGCTTCTACGCCCGCGCTGCCACCTGAAAAACCGCCCGCGCGACGAGCAGGCCTTTCTGCCTGAACATCGCCGGTGCGCACGGCCTCGTGGCAGGCAGAACAACTCGCTGGCGCAAAATCATCCTCGCCTGCAACGATTTCGACCTCATCAAAGCGGGCATCGCCGCCGAAACCGGCATCGGCCTCTTGCCGATTTCTACGTCCGCGCGAAGACGGCTTTCGTGCAGGTTGGGTTAGTACGACGCGGCGACAAAAGGAAGAGTTTGCCGCCGATATCTATCTGGTGATGCACGAAGACCTGCGCTGCTTTCGGCAAAATCCGCGCGGTGGCGGATTTTGGCGACGCTGTCTGGAATAGCTAGTCTGAAACCTATTCCTTCCCCACTGCAGGAGGTCTGGGGCTTGAGGTTTGAACGGCATTTGCTACGGCAGGACAAGCGCTTCGCGAAACCGCCACCCTCCCCAACCCTCCCCGCGCAAGCTGCGCAGACCGGACACATGGCAACACTCTGTGTGCGGGGACATGGGTAACAGTTTTCGGGCGGTTTGGCAGAAGTCGTCAGTCAATCCGGCCGAGGCGGTAGAAGCAGAAATAGACTTCGTCACATCCGTCTTCGCTTTTGGTACGGACGGCAGGCTGCGGTTTCGTCCGACGCCCCTCGCCGATGCGTATCTGCCGACCCAGCAGGCTGATGTGCGTTGCCATGTCCGTTTTGCACAAGTCTCCCGGCGGGTATTCTGACCGGTGCCAGGTGTTCAGGAAATTTCGGGCTGCTGCGGTAGTGTTGCGAAGGGTGTCGAGTCCCCAGTGCTTCATGCGGCCTTTCTGGTTGTAGCAGTGCCGCCAGCTGTCAAATGCCTGCTGTGCCTGCTCGGGGGTTGTTGGCAGCGCCTACGGCAGGTGTGAAAATCCGCGACTGCCGCGTCAAAATGCTCGCACGGTGTCCAACCTTGCTGCTGCTTTTTCTTGCATCCGCGAATTTTTCCTCGAAAACCGCTTTCGCGCTGATTGCCAACAGCCCTGCCAAAGGTTCTGCCTTGAGCACTTCGGCTTTCAGGCGTGGTGGAAACGTTCGTCTTTGCCGCTGGTCTGCGGGCAGTGCAGCGGACGGCTGCGGCCGGGCGCGGATGCCTGTGTCGGATAAGCTCTGCGGCCAGGCAGTGGGTCAGTCCGGCCTTGTGCGCTGTCGCTTAGGGTCTGTTGGATATTCACTCTCAGTATCATGCACAGATATGACCAGATATTCTATCCGATGCCCAGTGGCAGCCATCGAACCGCTTTGTCCGGGTAAACAACAAACCGACCTCGGGTAAAACCGCCAGCACAACCGCCTGTTTCTTGAGGCCGTACTGTGGATAGTCCGCACCGGCAGTCCGTGGTGGCGCGATCTCGCCGCAGGAGTTCGGGCAACCGGAAACTGAAAGCGTTGTACCGCCGCTGTCGCCGGTGGCGCAGTGCAGATGATATGCTTAAAAATATTTTGCGCCACATCTGAAACACAAATGCCGACTGCAGAATACACCGATGCATAGACGGCACCATTGTAACAAAACCCATCGGCAGCCTGGTCAGGGCAAAAGGGGACGCTCAAACAGGCAATCGGCCGAATCCAAAGGCGATGACGACCAAAATCTTTGCCCCTGACCGATGCTTTGGGCAATTTATGTGATTTTCAGACGTGGCAACAAAATGGAGGCTGGTGGTCCCCGCAAGCCTTTATCCTCTATAAGGTTTTTAAAAGAGGTCACAGTGCTTTTGAATACATGCCCTTTTTGCGACTCCAAAACAAGTCAGGCGAACGGCTGCCGAAACGGCAAACAACGCTACAAACGCGCATGTTTGCGGTCAGACAGCTTTGATGGCGGCAGACGGCTCATCCGCAGTGAAATACGGCAGGCATACAGCGAAGGGCAAACAGACCGCCGCACAGCTTGCCAAACTTTACGGATGCAAGTCGGCAGACTATTCTGCGCATCTCTGCAAAAGTTCAAATTAAGGTGCATTTCATTTCTCCCGCAGCAGCCAACGCTCATCAAAGTGGACACCACTTACTTCGGACGCAGTCGGCGTCATGGTTTTGATAGACAGCATCAGCGTGCACAGCACTATCCGTTAGCGAAGTCAAATACGAAACCAACGAAACAATATTTCAAGGGCAATAGGCAGCCTGAAAGCCAAATGACATTGAAAATACACAAAGAATTGTTTGTGATGGGCGACGCGGTTTCGGTACAGATGTTTCCTGATTATTCCTGCATGTTTCTGTCAATTCCATCAGGTTAAAACCGTCAGTCGTTATTTAACGCGCAAATCCCAAAACAGAAGCAGGCAAAGCACTTGGCGATTGGCACTGACGTTGAAAAACAGTAAGTTAACTGACTTTGAACACGATCTGCAAAACTGGGTTTGAGCAGTATCAGGCTTATCTTGAACGAACGCACTTAACACTGAAACAGGCAAACTCGCACTACACACACAAGAATATCAGGAGTGCGTATTTCAGCCTCAAAACGCAATTTGGATTATCTGTTTGTGTTTGAGCAATATCCTGATTTGACATCCCGAGCCACGACCACCTCGCTGACGGCACATTCTCGGATCAGGAAATCGACTTTTAGCGTGCCATCACGGCATGAGTAGGGAGAATAAATTAGGTTTTATTAAGGATTATTTATCAATTAAATCTGCGCTCAGCCTCCATTTTGTTACTTAGTGCGTTGCTTCTCTGATTTAGCAGTACGGTTACATTATGCTCGCCATGACGGAAATCCTGTGTCGGATAGAATCGAGGCCGTCTGAACGCGGTTTTTCCGCTTTCAGACGGCCTTTTCGCTTTATTGTAGGCGGTGCTGTTCTTCGCAACGGCTTTGATGCGATATCGGTGCCGAACAGGGCGCTGACGTCGGTTCTCGTCGAAATACGTATTTTTCGTTGCAGAAATCGCAATCCACCGAAATGCCGCCCGCTTCCGCCACACACCGAACCGACTTCCTCACCGCCCAGCATCGCGCAGCATGTCGCTGACTTTGCCGCGCGAGCAGGTGCAGGCGAAATTCGAGCGTTTTCGGGCTCGAAAGACGCGCGGCGGGGTTTCGTGGAACAGGCGGTACAGCAGGTGTTGCGCGTCCAAATCTCAGCAGCTCCTGGCCGCCGTTACGGTATCGGCCAGCGCGGTAACGTGCGCCCAGGCGTCTTGGTCCAAGGTTTCTTCCGGGCAGACGCTGCAACAGCAGGCCGGATGCGGTGTCGCCGTCGGCGGCCGAGCGTGATGTGGGTTTCCAGCTGTTCGGAACGCGCATGTAGCCTGGTCAGCATTTCGGCGATGCTGCCGCCTTCCAGGGCGGTACCACGCCCCGCCACGGGCTCGCCGTCCTGCGGCTGGACGGTAATGACGAATACGCCGTTTTCGCCGAGCAGGTCGCGCAGGGTTTCGTCTGCCGCCGATTTGCGGCGGTTTTCGTCCCAACGCGCGGTGGCGCGGCAGGTCTGTTCGGAGGTGGCTTCGACCACCAGCATTTTCAGACGGCCTTGTCCCCGACCTGCACGGTGAGCGTGCCTTCGATTTTCAGCGTTGCTCGACAGGAGGGCGCCTGCGGCGAGAAGTTCACCCAGCGCGGCGCACGGCGGCGGGATAGTAGTTTGGCCGACGATGTGCCGCCAGACGTTTCTCCAGCCGACATGGCAGCACGCGCACGGGCATATCGTCGAGACACAGCGGGTTCGCAAATCTTGGGATGGTGTTTTCATGTTTGTCTTTCTTCGGATGGTGGGGCGGCGGTTTCAGACGGCCTGATGTGGCTGCGTGCGGACAGACCGCTGTCCGCAAAACGGGGATTCCGACACCGCGGGCGCTCTGTTGCCGCGAACCCGCGCGACATGGCTGTGGGGCGGAGAAAAATCAAGGGGCGCGGTGTGGAATGGTTTCGCGGAGACGCCACCGGATCGCTTCTCCGCTCGTGCGCCGCCGGTTTGCCGGACATGAAAAACCCAGCCTGCGGCGGGCGCGCGGCGGACGGGCGTATCCGAAGCGGAATCAGCCTTTTTACCGGTAACGGTGGCAACGGCTAGATTGAGTCGCGTTTCAGGGCGACGCTGGTAACACCTTCGGGATATTTTGATGTCGGACAGGTGCAGGATGTCGCCGGCAACCACTTCGCCGCAATCCAGTTCCAAAGAGGAAGGGATGTCGGATCGACGATAACTTCCACGCTGCTGGTTAGCAGGGAAACGCGGCCGCTTTGCAGTTTGACGGCTTTTTGGATTTTTCCGCGTTGATAACGGCGATCGGCAGGCGCATTTTCAGCGGTTTGTTGACATCGACCGCTTGGAAATCGATGCAACATCTTTGGCGTCGGAAGGATGGATTTGGAAATCGCGCACGATAACGTCTTGGTTTTGCTGTCTACGGCCAGCTTGATCAGGCTGGTATGAAGCGATTCTTTTTCCAGCGCGTAGAACATGGTTTTGTGGTCTACGGCGATGGCAACGGCTTCCGGTTGTCGCCGTAGAGCACGGCGGGAACTTGGCCTTCGCGACGCAGGCGGCGGCTCGCACCTGTGCCATGTGCTTCGCGAACGGTAGCTTGTACTTCGTATGACATAGATAAAAGTCCTTTTTGATTGAAAGAACAAAGCCGTCTTCTACCGCGACCAGTTTCAGACGGCATGGGCTACGGCAGCAGCATGCCGCCGTTGGTCAGCACATCTTCGTTGAAAAGATATGAGACGGATTTCTTCGTTGCCGATGCGTGCGCACAGTGCTCGGCCAAGAGTCCGGCAATCGAAACCTGGCGGACGCAGCCACAGCGCAGTGCGGCATCAGACAGGGAATGGTGTCGGTCACGACGATTTGGTCGATGTCGGACGAAGCGATGCGCTCGGCCGCCTCACCGGAAAAACCGGATGGGTGGCATAGGCCAGCACGCGCGACGCGCCGCGCTCTTTCAGGGCGGAAGCGGCTTTGCACAGAGTGTTGGCGGTGTCGATCATGTCGTCGACAATCAGGCAGGTGCGGTCTTGATCTCACCGATGATGTTCATCACTTCGGCCACATTGGCTTTCGGACGGCGTTTGTCGATGATGGCCAAATCGGCGTTCAGGGCTTTGGCCAGGCGCGGGCGCGCACCACGCCGCCGACATCGGGGCTGACGACGGTCAGATTTTCGATGCGTTTTGCGCTGCACGTCGTTCAAGAGTATCGGGGTGGCGTAAATATTGTCTACGGGAATATCGAAAAAGCCCTGAATCTGGTCGGCATGGAGATCGACGGTAAGAATGCGGTCGATGCCTGCGCTGTGCAGCATATTGGCTACCAGTTTGGCGGAAATCGGCACGCGCGCGGAGCGCGGACGGCGGTCTTGGCGGGCATAGCCGAAATAGGGAATGGCGGCGGTAATCCTGCCGGCAGACGCGCGTTTGAGGGCGTCGGCCATGGTGAGGATTTCCATCAGGTTGTCGTTGGTCGGCGCGCGGGTAGGCTGGAGGATAAACACGTCGCGGCCGCGCACGTTTTCAAAAGTTCGACGGCCACTTCGCCGTCTGAAAATTTGCTTACCGATGCGTTACCGATGGAAATATCGAGATGTTTTACCACGTTGGCAGCCAATTTCGGATTGGCATTGCCGGTAAAGACCATCAAACTGTCAGCCATATCTTCCTCGCTTGGAATGGGGTGGGTCATGTGCAATTTAGGAAACATCGCGGGCTTCCTTTATGTTTGGTTGCGGCGCGGCGGCATTATACGCACCAAAACAACGCAGCCAAACAAAATTACACAAAATATCTTTACCGATCAACCTGTAAAACAAAAGCGTGGACGAATCACACGCTTTTGTATCTGGCTGGGGATGTGGACTCGAACTCACGCATGCCGGATTCAGAATCCGGTGCCTCAACCAACTTGGCGAATCCCCAAAACTTGTCGGAATTTGAAACTGGCTGGGGATGTAGGATTCGAACCTACGAATGCCGGAATCAAAATCCGGTGCCTTAACCAACTTGGCGAATCCCTCAAATCTTGCGGAGTGTTGTGGCTGGGGATGTAGGATTCGAACCTCACGAATGCCGGAATCAAAATCCGGTGCCTTAACCAACTTGGCGAATCCTCAATTTTTCCGCCCGCAAAAGCAGGCGCGTCGAAGGGGCGGATTATGTTTGCCTGGCGGGTCTGTCAAGACCGATTTGCCGTTTTTCAGACGGCCTGACAACGCAGCGGGTGCTCGGCCAAACCTGCCGTGCACCAACTTTCGCTCGTTCGGGCAGACGGCTGCGTACCGCTTCGGCTTCGTCCGCACTGCCGAACGACAAAAACAGGCAGGCGCCAGAGCCGGTCATGCGCGGGCTACCGTAATCCTGCAGCAGCCTGAACACGGCGGCCACCGGCGGATATTGCGCCAGCACCACCGCCTGCATGTCGTTGCGAAAGGGTTGCAGCGCGGCAAAAGACGGCGTGGCGCATGGGGCGCTGTTGCGCGGCAGGTCGGGATGGGCGAACACGGCGGGCGGCAACGTGCACGTTCGGGCGCACCAGCACATACCATTGCGGCGGCAGCGGCAGCGGCGTGAGGATTTCGCCGATGCCGCGGGCAAAGGCGCTTTGGCCGAACAGGAAAAACGGCACGTCCGCACCCAGCGTCAGACCGATTTTTTGCAGCGTGTCTGACGGCAGGTTCAAACCTGCCAGGCGGTTGAGCGCCATCAGCACGGTGCGGTGCAGTCGGAGCTGCCGCCGCCCAGACCGCCGCCCGTCGGGATGCGTTTTTCGACGCGGATGTCCGCGCCTTCAAACAGCCGGAAAGTTTTGCAGCGCCCGTGCCGCGCGCACGCACAAATCCTGCTCGGGCGGCACGTCCGGGAGCGGCGTGTGCAACACGATACGGCCGTCACCACGCGGCTCGATATACAGGGTGTCCTGCAAATCAATCAGAGTGAAGATGCTTTCGACTCGTGATAACCGTCGGCGCGGCGGCCGGTGATGCGCAGGTCGAGATTGAGTTTGGCGGGGCAGGAAAGGCCGGTTCTTGTGCACCCCTCCATTACACGCCCCTCCGGCGGCGCACTGTTTCGGCGCACCGCCGCCGTTTTCAGACGGCCTCATGCTGTCGAACACCAGCCGCAACGACATTTTGCCGTCGGTCAGCGCCAGAACGCGCACCGTTCCGTCTTCGCGTGCCTGACGGCTGATATTCCAACCTGCCTGCACTCAGGCTGCCGTCGGCAGCGGTTTGGTGTGATGTCCGCCGCCCACCGCCCGTTTGCCCATGTATCGAGATATTGCAGCGGCAGGGCGAAGCCGAGCAGGCGGCTGCTCACCTCGCACGCTCGCGGCCCTCGAAGCGCTCGCCTTTGCTGTTGACGGCCAACACGCCCTGCGCGTCACGGCAGAGTTGGCCGAGGGTATTGCCCAGCGGGGTGTTGATGTCGATGGTCTGCACGCCGTTTTGCCGCATCCAGTCGAAATTGGCATACGAGCTCTTGCCCTCTGCCCGCACGGCTAAGGCCTTCGGCGGAAAAATCGATGTCGCGCGGCGGCTGCCATCGGGTTTGCACGTTCTGCAAACCGGCGCAGGCAGACAGCAGCAGGGCGGCAGCAAAGGGCGGAAGGTTTATTCATCAGATTTCCTGTCGGTTTGCGGCCGTCTGAAAAAGAGCGGAAGGCTTTTTCAGACGGCCTGTCGGGTTGTCCGACCGCGTTTGAGGCCGTCTGAAAAAGGCGAAGCGTTCTTTCAGACGGCCTTTGCTTATTCTTCAAGCAGCGGATGCTTGCCGCCAAAATGCCGTTACCGCTTTGCGCTTGGATTTTCTGTCAGGTACAGCGGTTCGGCTGTCGGGATGTTTGGCTGATAGCCGCGGTGCATCGCAGGCGGGAAGCACAAAACGGCAGCGCGGTTCACGGCCGGTTTGGCCTGAAAGGACATTGGTACGTCTGAAAACCCGTTTTCCTTGCATAACGGGTTTTCAGACGGCTCTTCGGGTTTTTATTTGCCGTTCAGTTTCTTGGTGGCGGCTTTGTCTACTTGGCAGTTTTTGGAACAGGATGGTCTGGTTGCCTTTTGGGCAGTCCGCCGTCCACCGCGTCGGCCTGCATCAGGACTTTTGCCGTTGGCGGAAGTGAGGCTGTTCGGGTCGGCTTTGTCGGTAATCCAAGTGAGGCCTTCGCCGTAGTAGCTGTTTTGTTTTTTGCCGTTGGTGTCGTTCATCACGCGGCGCAGGTTGGGGGTGAGTTCCGTGCCGACTTTGATTTGGGTAACGACGGTTTCGTCGTTTTTGATGCCGTACATGGCGTTGAGGTTGCGTTTGCCCTGCTGGCTGTCGCAAACGTAGGCCACTTCCACTTTTTTATCGAGGCTGTTGACTTCGGCGAGCATCAGTACTGGAGTGTTGTCGGACAGATCGGCCAGCGGTTTTTTGCCGCTGTTTTGCCTGCGGCCTGTGCGCCTGCGCCGGCCAGTGCCAGAGCGGCGAAAGCGGCGGCAATCAGTTTTTTGTTCTGCATAAATGTCTCCTGCGGGTGGTTGGAAAACGAAAGGGCGTATTGTAAAGAAGATTGTGTCAGCGAAATACCGCTTTGTGTAAATCAGCGTTTTTTGAAAACGATGTCCCACACGCCGTGTCCCAGCCGTTTGCCGCGCGCTTCGAATTTGGTTTCGGGGCGGTAGGCGGGCGTGGGGGCGTAGGCTGCGGCGGTGTTTTTGCAGCCCGGCAAAGCCGCTCAGCACTTCCAGCATCTGCACGGCGTATTCTTCCCAGTCTGTCGCCAGATGGAGGTAGCCGCCGCTTTTGAGTTTGGGCAGCAGTTTGGCGGCGAAGGGGGCTTGGATGAGGCGGCGTTTGTTGTGCCGTTTTTGTGCCAGGGTCGGGGAAGAAGATGGATGCCGTCGAGGGCTGCCGTCGGCCAGCATGTTTTCGACGACTTCGACGGCGTCGTGGCGCATGACGCGGATGTTGCGGATTTCCTGCTCGTCGATGAGTTTCAGCAGGTTGCCGACGCCGGGGCCGTGTACGTCGATGGCGAGGAAGTCTTTTTCGGGCAGGCGGCGGGCGATTTCGGCAGTGGCGGTGCCCATGCCGGAAGCCGATTTTCGAGGATTTTCGAGCGGCGCGGCCGAAGGCTTGGTTTAAATCGGCGGGGGCGTTTTTGGTAGTCGAAGCCGTATTGCGGCCACAGGTGTCGATGGCGCGCTGTTGAGCGGCGGTCATGTGGCCTTGGCGCAGGACGAAGCTGCGGATGGCGCGGGGTGCCTCTGCTTGGATGGTTTCTTGTTCGCTCATAATGGTCGAGGTGATTGAGGCCGTCTGAACGTTTTCAGACGCGTAGCTGCTGACAATCAGCCTTTGCGGCGGTAGCTGCAGGTCACCCGCCCTGCCGCGTCAAAAATGCCGTCGGCATCCAACCTTACTGCGCTCCTTGCATTCGGCATTTTTACTCAAAAACCGTCTCGCAAGCTAATTGTCAACAGCCCCTAGGGATTTAGTAACACGGTGTGCGGCGGTTCGTAGTCGAGGATGTCGCGGATTTTGTTGGCTTCGTCGACGAGGACGACTTTGGGGCGGTGGGCGGAAATTTCGGGTTCGGACAGCATGACGTAGGACATGATGATGACGATGTCGCCCTTTGTACCAGCCATGCCGCCGCGCCGTTGAGGCAGACGACGCGCTGCCGCGCTCGCCGGCGATGGTGTAAGTTTCGAGGCGTGCGCCGTTGTTGTTGTTGACGATTTGCACTTTTCGTTGACGAGTATGCCTGTGGCGTCGAGCAGGTCGGGGTCTACCGTGATGCTGCCGACGTAGTTCAAATCGGCTTCGGTAACGGCGGCGCGGTGGATTTTGCCGCCGAGCATGGTGCGGAAACATGGGTTTCCTTTAATTTGGTGGTTCGACAATGTTTTCAGACGGCCTTTTGTCTGTTTGGAGGCCGTCTGAAAGCAAAAAGGGCGGCATTATAACGCCAACTGTGCTCTCAGCCAGCGCAGATAGTCTTTGCTGCCGCCGCTAACGGGCAGCATCAGGATTTGCGGACAGTCGTAGCTGCTGCGGGCGCGGACGGTTTTTGGCCACTTTTTGAAGCCAGGGCTGCGCGCGCTTTTGACGGTGATGCGGATTTCGTCGTCGCGGCAGGTTTCGCCCATCCAGACATATTGGCTGACGATGTTTTCATACTGCACGCAGGCGGCGAGGGCGTTTTTCCAGCAGGGCGCGCCGATGTTTTCCGCTTCGGTGCGGTTAGGCGCAGTAATCAGGACGACGGCGGTTTTGAAGCGGGCATTTCAGACGGCCTTTGAAGTTGAGCACCGGCCAGCCTTTTTCCTGCGCCTCGCGCAGCAGTTCGGCATCGGGGTTGACGGCGACGGGTTCGTCGACCAGCCGCAGCAGCGGCAAATCGTTTTTCGAGTCGCTGTAAAAATAGCTTTTGCCGTAGTCGGCGAGGCTTGCGCCGCGTGCGGAGAGCCATTGTGCAGGCGGGTGATTTTGCCTTCTTTCAGGCTGGGATGCCGACATAACGGCCGGTGTAGCGGCCGTCTGCGTCGGTTTCGAGCTCGCGTGCCGATAACGTTGTCTGCGCCGAACAGGCGGCAGATGGGGCGGATGATGAATTCGTTGGTGGACGAGATAACCAGCAGCTCGTCGCCCGCATCGCGGTGGCTCTGCACCAGCATTTTCGCCATCGGCGCGATGTGCGGCTCGATAAATTCGGCACTGAATTCGCGGTGCATTTCGTCCAGCTCGGCGCGGGAGAAATTTTTCAGCGGCGCGAGGTGGAAGGCGAGGAATCTCGTCGATGTCAGAGACAGCTGTTTTGGTAGTCGCGGTAAAACTTGTCGTTCTGCGCGCGGGTGTAGTCTGACGTCGACCAAGCCTCATCAGATACTGCGGCCAGGCGTGGTCGGAATCGGTGTTGATCAGGGTGTTGTCCAAATCGAAGATGGCGAGGTTTTTCATACGGCGTCCTGTTGGTGGAGCAGCCGCCGCAAGAGCGGCAGGGTGAGGCGGCGGCGGGTGGTGGCAGTGTAGAGGCAGAGGGTGTCGAGCATCTGCACCAGGCTGTCCATGTCGCGCTGCCAGTAGTTGAGCAGATAGCGGAAGATTTCGTCGTCCACTTCGAGCCTGGCGCGCTCGCGCCATGCCGGCCAGGGCGGCGATTTTTCTTCGTCGGACAGGGGTTTGATGTCGTAAACGAGGCAGTAGCCCGCGTGGGTGCGCAAATCTCGCGCACGGCAAAGCTGCGCGGGCGGTACGTCGGCGGCAGCAGCAGGCGGCCGCGGCCGCTGTTGCGGAAACGGTTGAAGATTTCAAACAGCAGGCCTGTTCGCCGTCGTTCAGCCTGTCGGCCCTGATCGACGGCGAGATAGTCGACTTCGAGGGCAGAATCGTCCAGCGGCATGGTTTGCGCGTCGATATAGCGCGCGTCTGCACCCCTGCTCCGCCGCCTGCCCCGCCCATGCCCGCAGCAGGTGGCTTTTGCCCGTGCCCGCCGCGCCCCAGACGTAAACAAACTGATCGCGCGCCTGTTGCAGGACAAACACCAGGCTCGCGGTTGGCACTGCCGAGGAATTTGTCAAACCCCGGATAGTCGCGGCGGGCAAAGTCGAAAATCAGTTGGTTCACGGGCGGCCTGCTCGGATGGAAAAAACCGCGCGATTGTAGCCTCGCGCGGCTCTCAAAATCAGGCCGTCTGAAAACGCGGTTTCAGACGGCCTTATGCCTGTGTCCGGCCATAAATGTGAAAATACGGCAGACCGGATTTGCATTCCCAAAACCGGAAAGGCCGTCTGAAAAACAGATTCTGGCAAGGCAAAACCTCTTTTCAGACGGCCTGCCGCCGCGCTTACAGGTTACAATCCGCGCTTTTTGTCGCAAGCGGAAGTTTTCCATGATTCAAACCCTTCTCGATTTTGTCCTGCATATCGACGTCCATCTGACCGAACTAGCCGCGCAGTACGGCGCGTGGATTTACGGCCTGTTGTTTCTGATTGTGTTCTGCGAAACGGGCTAGTGGTTACGCCCTTTCTGCCGGGCGATTCGCTGCTGTTTGCCGCCGGTGGCATTGCGGCGGTAGGCGGCATGAACGTCCATGTGATGGTGCTGCTGCTGTTTGCCGCCGCCGTGTTGGGCGACGCGGCGAATTTTGCCGTCGGCAAATACTTCGGTGCGAAGCTGTTTGCCAACCCCGATTCCAAAATCTTCCGCCAGCCATCTGGCGAAAACCCATGCCTTCTACGAAAAATACGGCGGCAAAAACCATCATCATCGCCCGCTTCGTGCCCATCGTGCGCACCTTCGCCCCTTTGTCGCGGGCATGGCCGACATGCACTACGGCCGCTTCATCCGCTACAACATCATCGGCGCGGCCTTGTGGGTGGTGCTGTTTTCCTACGCGGGCTATTTTTTCGCCAACATCCCGCTGGTGAAACAAAACCTGAGCCTGGTGCTGGCGGCGATTATTGTCGTTTCCCTGCTGCCGGCGGTGATTGAAATCGTCAGGGCGAAGCGGGCGGGCAGGCAATGCGGCAGTTGAGGCCGTCTGAAAACGGAATCCCAACGAATGAAAAGTCGTCGAAACAAAAAGAACGACACGCAAAACGTGTCGTTCTTTTTGTTTCAGGCTATCTAAAACCAACTCAGCCGCCGCGAGACGCCGCAGCAGCCGCTTTCGGTTTTCTCGCCTTTGTCGTTATCGACGACGGGCAGCCCACCCTCTTCTTTCTGCTGCGGCTGTTCGTTGTCGTAGGTGTCGACTTTGATTTTGTTTTCTTCCTGGCTCATTGCTGAATCCTTTCTGTGTTTAGGGTTGGAAACGGGCGCATTGTAAGGCAAAAGCAAGGTTCAGCCCTCACTCATGGCCTCCGCTTTCGGATAGTGCTTTTTCAAAGGCCGTCTGAAAGGCGCGGATACTTTTTCAGACGGCCTTTTGGACTGTCGACACCGTATTGCGGCGGATTTTTGCGCCATAAAACGGCATTCTGCCACGTTGAAAAACACTCGCCTATGGGCGGCATAGGCTCGCATTTTCGCCTTGCATCTGCCGCTTTCTGACGCAAAATCCGCTTCACAAACCAATTGTCAACAGCCCCAGCACTATTTGCCGTCTTCGCTGTCGAGGAAGCTTTTCAGGCGGTCGCTGCGGGTTGCGGCGCAGCTTGCCGCAGGGCTTTGGCCTCGATCTGGCGGATGCGCTCGCGGGTAACGTCGAACTGTTTGCCCACTTCTTCCAGCGTGTGGTCGGTGTCATGCGTCGATGCCGAAACGCATGCGCAGCACTTTCTGGCTTCGCGCGGAGTCAGGCTTTCGAGCACGTCGGCGGTCACTTCGCGCAGGCTGGAATACATGGCCGCTTTCGGCGGGGGCGACGTTGTTCACGCTTCGATGAAGTCGCCTGGCGCGAATCGTCGTCGTCGCCGATGGGGGTCTCCATGGAAATTGGCCCTTTGGCGATTTTCGCGATTTTGCGGATTTTGTCTTCCGGCATTTTCCATCAGTTCGGCCAGTTTGGCGGAATCGGGGTCTTCGCCGTGTTCCTGCAAATACTGGCGCGAGATGCGGTTCATTTTGTTGATGGTTTCGATCATGTGCACGGGAATGCGGATGGTGCGCGCCTGGTCGGCAATCGATCGGGTGATGGCCTCGGCGTATCCACCATGTGGCGTAGGTGGAGAATTTGTAACCGCGCCGGTATTCGAATTTGTCCACCGCTTTCATCAGGCCAATGTTGCCCTCTTGAATCAAATCAAGAAACTGCAGGCCGCGGTTGGTGTATTTTTGGCGATGGAAATAACAAGGCGCAGGTTGGCCTGAATCATTTCTTCTTTCGCCCGCGCGGTTTCGCGCTCGCTGCTCTGCATGTTTTTGCTGATCTCCTTCAATTCTTCGATGGAAATCTGCGCGGTTTTTTCCATTTCAGCCACTTCGGTCTGTTTTTCCAAAATGGCGTGGCGGAAACGTTCGAGCGCGTTGCTCCACGCGTGTTTTCTGCCGATTTCGCCTTCCAGCCAGTCCAAATTGGTGATGTTGGGTAGGAACTGGCTGATGAAGTAGTCCCTGTCCATCTGCACGCGGTCGAGGCAGATATCGCGGATTTCGCGCTCAAGCTTGCGGATGTTGTCGACTTTTTCGCCGTAGGTTGTTGCTCAGGTTTTCGATTTGGCGGGTGGCAAAGCGCACTTCCAAGAGTTTGTGGGCGATGGCGTCGCGGTGTTTCAGATAGTCGGGATGGCGGCTGTTGTGTTCTTTGAGCGCCGCAATCATCAGGCCGTAGCTGTCGCTGATGCCCGAGAAATGCGCCAGCACTTCCGTTTGAGTTCTTCGAGGTTGATGCTTTCTAGGTTTTTCTTCGGAAGATTCATCTTCGTCGCCCTCTTTCTCCGTCGCCCCTTCTTCGGCCGCGGCGGCACGATCGGACGGTTTGCCGCCCGGCGGGATGATTTCCAAATCGCTCACGCCCAGTTCGTGCATCAGCACTTCGTTGGGATCGAGGATGGCTTCGACGACGTCGTCGACTTTGATTTCGTCAGCGCGGATTTTTCAATCAGATCGAGGATTTCGGCGATGGAACCCGGGCAGAGCGGAAATCGCCTGTACCGCGTTTTTTTCAACGCGTTTTCGATCTTTTTGGCGATGATGATTTCGTCTTCGCGCGTCAGCAGATCACCTGACTCCATTTCGCGCATATACATGCGCACGGGGTCGGTGGTACGGCTAAACTCGGAGTCGGCGCTCGACAATGCCGCCTCGGCCTCTTCGACGGCGTCGTCGTCGGTCATGCCGGTGCCGCTGTCGTTCATCAGCAGGGTGTCGGCATCGGGTGCTTCTTCGGTAACCTGGATGCCCAAGCCCTGAATCATGTTGACGATGTTGTCGATTTGCTCGGCATCGGACATATCGTCGGGCAGGGGCATCGTTGATTTCGGCGTAGGTGATGTAGCCGCGCTCTTTTGCCCTGCAAAATCAGCAGACGCAGGCGCTGGCGCTGTTCTTCGGGGGTCAGCGGACGGTTTTCGTCTTCCCCGTTCTTCGTAGTCTTGGGGTTCTTGCTTGCTCATGTTCTCATTCCGTGGTTTTTGTGCGGCGGGCAAAGGGGCGGGTGTTCTGCTTCGGTGCAGCTTGGGGACAGGTCTGCCGCGCCGTTGGAAAAACGGCCTGCCATAGCGCATGTCGGCTTTCAGGCCCGATGGGGTTTGTTGCCGCCGAAATAATGCCGCCGCGCCGAAAACAAGGCGCGCGGCGGCAAAATATGGCGGAGCAGGACGGCGGATTATAGCGGATAGACAGGCCACCTGAAAGTTTCAGACGGCCTCTCGGGCGCGTTTTTATTTTTAAAGAAACCAGTTACGCAGGCTGTCGAGGCCGCCGTGGCCGATGCACAAACCGCCGCCTGCCGTGTTTTCGGTTTGGCATGGTAGGCAATGCCGCAACCGGCCTCGCGCAGCATGGGGATCGCATCGCGCCGTCGCCGACGGCGATTACCTGCTCAGGGCGCAGGCCGAGTTTTTCGCGGTATTCGCGCAGGAGCCGCGCTTTGGCTTCGGCGTCGATGATGCGCCCGTTCAGACGGCCTGTCAGTCTGCCGTCTGCCGTTTCCAGCACGCTGGCAAAGGCGTAGTCCAAGCCCAGCCGCGTTTGCAGGCGGTCGGTGAAAAAGGTGAAGCCGCCCGACACCAGCATGCCAATTTCACGCCGTGTTTTTGCACTCGGCCAACAGGTATTCCGCGCCGGGCGGAGTTTACGCAGCACTGGTCGTACACGTCTTGCAAACACGCTTTCGGGCAGCCCCGCCAGCAGGCCGACGCGCTCGCGCAGCGACTGCTCGAAATCGATTTCGCCGCGCATGGAGCGTTCGGTAATTTCCGCCACCCGCTCTTTCAAACCCGCGCCGGCGGCGATTTCGTCGACGCATTCGATGGTAATCAGCGTCGAATCCATATCGCTGACAATCAGCCCGAAATCCGCAAAGGGCACGGCGGGCAACACGGCTATAATCAATCTGCTGCGTCAGCGGCAGCCACGGCTTCGGGCGAGCAGAACGTAACCGTTCGACAACAAAGCGCCGCACGCGCTCGGGAAACGGGCTTTCAGACGGTCTCAGCCCGTTTAAAAACGGCAGGTTGCAGCAGGCGATATCGGGGTGTTGCAAAACAAGGTGGTGCGTCATGGCCTTCCTTTTCTATCTCCTTAATATATGGAAAGAGGCCGTCTGAAAGGGCTTTCAGACGGCCTTTGTTTAGAGTGTATTGACAATCAACGTTGCAGCGGTGTTTTTGCCTGCCGCGTGTCAACACACCCTAGGGGCTGTTGACATTCAGCTTGCGAAGCGGTTTTTGAGGAAAAATTCGCGGATGCAAGGAAAAAAGCACAGCAAGATTGGACATCTTGCGAGCATTTTTGACGCGGCAGGCGCGGATTTTTACCAAAAACACCGCCACAAGGCTGATTGTCAACAGACCCTAGATCTCAGCCGACAAACGCCTGCGGGTTGGCGCGCGATAGCGCATCAGCAGCTGGTCGAGCGGCCGGCAGTTTTCCAGCAGGTAAAACTCGTCGTCGAATTTTTCCAGCGGGTTGTCGCGGTAGGAATCGCAGAAGACTTCCAGCGAACCATCCTGCCGCTCGGCGAGGCGCTCGTTTTCGTAGCAGGCGTTGGCGCGGCGCACGAGGTCGGCGTATTTCGGCGCACCGACGAGTTCGCAGGCTTCGGGCAGGTAGGCCGCCGCTTCGGCTTCGGTGTTGTAGTAATACTGGTTGAAGCCGCCGTTGTCCACTTCGCCCGCCAATATATAGAGGGCATACACGGCGCGCGCTCGGGGCTGAGGGTTTTGCAGGTACCTCTTCCGAAAGTCCGGCGGGCGCCTGCGCGGCGAGGGTAGTCGACACAGTGAGCACCAGTCTGCTTCGTCGGGCGTTTGCGCGAGGATGTCGGCGGTGAGTCGTGGATAACCCGCTTGTCGAAGGCTTCGATACATTTCGGCCACTTCGGCACAAAGCTGCGACCTGCGCTTGAATTCGGCGCGCTCTTCTTCGCTCATCATCCGCGCCAGCATCTGTTGGAAATCTTCGTCGTCAAAGCCGTTAAACAGGCTGCTCAAATCGTTGTTTTTCGCGGTGTGGTTCCTGGTGAGGCCGTCTGAAAGGTTTTCAGACGGCCTTTTTGCTCAACTACTCTTCTTCGTTCTGTTTTCGCGCCACAGCACCAGCAGCTTGCCGATGTGCTGCACCAAAAACGCGCCCGTGGCGGCGCACAGCGCTTCGGCCACGCCACGCGCGTCGGCTCTGTCGTCACCCGCCGCGCGACTTTAATCAGTTCGTGCGCCGAGGCGCGGCATCGGTTTCTTTGATAACGGCCTCGGTCAGACTGCAAAGCCGACCATCACCACGGATTGAGATGGTGGGCGCGGGCTTTGAGCGCCAGAATCTGATTTGGTATCGGGTGAGTTGTCCATAGTGTCTCGCCTGCCGGAAAAATTGCGGATTTTACGCGAAAGAAGGGCGGTGTCATAAGAGGCCGTCTGAAAATCGTGTAGAATGGCGGCCTTTTTGCATCTTTCGGGGTTGGCGATGGCCGCGCGTTCCAAATCTTCCAAAGCATGGCTCAACGAGCAGTGAACGACCACTACGTCCACCTCGCACAAAAAGACGGCTACCGCGCCCGCGCCGCCTAGAAACTTTTGAAATCGGCGAAAAAGACAAACTCATCAAGCCCGGCACGGTATTGGCCGACTGGCAGCGCGCCGGGAGCTGACATGCAGGTGGCGGCAAAACCGGCGGGAGCGTCAGCAGTGTCTGCCCTCGACATCCCGCCAATGAGTCCATCGAGGGTGTCCTTCATTCAGGCGACTTCCGCGAAAACGAAGTGCTGGCGGAATTTGAGTCTCTGCTCGGCGGCCGCTCGCTCGACCTTGTAATCTGCGATATGGCACCCAATATGAGCGGCCACGCGGTCACCGACGCGGCAAAAAGCCTTTACCTGAACGGGAGTCGGCCTTGATTTCGCCCGAAACCATCTGAAAACGGGCGGAAATTTTTTGGTCAAAGCATTCCAAGGCGCGGGATATCAGGAGTTTTCTCGCCGACATGCGCCTCAGCTTTTGCTGCCGCATACACGCGCAAGCCCGGGGCCTCGCGCAACCGTTCCAGTGAGGCTTACCGTATTGGGCAAAAATAAAACCTGACAATCCGTCGGGGCTCGGCTTACAATCGCGCCCCTGTTTTTCCACCGTTTATCAATATTTCCTGGAGTCCGTTTTTGTGAGGAGCATCGTAAAAAACCTGCTGATTTGGTCGGCCTTGATTATCGGACTGATGGCGGCGTTCAATGCCGTCAAAGTGCCAGAGGGACGAAGCGCGCCAAATCGAATATTCCCAGTTTGTCCAACAAGTTGACAAAGGCGAAATCGCAGCAGTCACCATAGAAGGCTCGGCACTGGCGGGCTATACCGTCAAAGCGCGAGCGCACCGACAAGAGCAACATCACCCACGCGCCGCTGGACTACTGGCTCTCCGACCGCCTGCTGGCGAAAAACGTCCGCGTGCAGGTTACGCCCGAAGAACGCCAGAGCATGCTCGGCAGCCTGTTTTCAGCCTGCTGCCCGTGCTGCCGCTGATCGGCGCGTGGTTCTACTTTATGCGCATGCAGGCGGGTGGCGGCGGTAAAAAGGCGGCGCGTTTTCCTTCGGCAAAGCCGCGCCCGCCTGTTGGACAGCAATGCCAACAAAGTCACCTTTGCCGATGTCGCAGGCTGCGACGAAGCCAAAGAAGAAGTGCAGGAAATCGTCGACTACCTGCGCGCGCCCAACCGCTACCAGAGCCTCGGCGGCCGCGTGCCGCGCGGCATTTTTGCTGGCCGGCAGCCCCGGTACGGGCAAAACCCTGTTGGCCAGAGCGATTGCCGGCGAAGCGGGCGTGCCGTTTTTCAGCATTTTCCGGCTCCGATTTTGTAGAAATGTTTCGTCGGCGTGGGCGCCGCCGCGTGCGCGATATGTTTGAGCAGGCCAAGAAAAATGCGCCCTGCATCATCTTTATCGACGAAATCGACGCCGTCGGCCGCCAGCGCGGCGCAGGCTTCAGCGGCGGCAACGACGAGCGCGAGCAGACGCTCAACCAGCTTTTGGTAGAAATGGACGGCTTTGAAAGCAACCAAACCGTAATTGTGATTGCTGCCACCAACCGCCCCTGACGTACTCGACCCCGCGCTGCAACGCTCGGCCGCTTCGACCGCCAGGTGGTCGTGCCGCTGCCGACATTCGCGGCCGCGAGCAGATTCTAAAGCGTGCACGCCAAAAAGTGCCGCTGGACGAATCGCGTCGATTTGGTTTCGCTGGCACGCGGCACGCCCGGCTTTTCCGGCGCCGACCTGGCCAACCTGGTCAACGAAGCCGCCCTGTTTGCCGGTCGACGCAACAAAACCAAAAAGTCGACCAAAGCGACTTTTGAAGATGCCAAAGACAAAATCTACATGGGACCCGAGCGCCGCAGCATGGTGATGCACGAAGACGAAAAACGCGCCACCGCCTACCACGAATCCGGGCATGCCATCGTTGCCGAAAGTCTGCAGGCACCGACCCCGTGCACAAAGTCACCATCATGCCGCGCGGCCGCGCGCTGGGTCCTGACCTGGTAGCTGCCCGAACGCGACCGCATCAGCATGTATAAAGACCAGATGCTCAACCAAATCTCCATCCTGTTTGGCGGACGCATCGCCGAAGACCTGTTTGTCGGCCGCGTGTCCACCGGCGCGTCCAACGACTTTCGAACGCGCCACGCAGATCGCCCGCGAAATGGTGACGCGCTACGGCATGAGCGACAAAATGGGCGTGATGGTGTATGCCGAAAACGAAGGCGAAGTCTTCCTCGGCCGCAGCGTTACCCGTTCGCAGCACATTTCCGAGAAAACGCAGCAGGAAGTCGATGCCGAAATCCGCCGCATCTTGGACGAACAATACGCCGTGGCCTACAAAATCCTCGACGAAAAACCGCGACAAAATGGAAATCGTGACCAATGCACTGATGGAATGGGAAACCATCGACCGCGACCAGGTATTGGAAATTATGGAAGGTAAACAGCCCAGCCCGCTGAAGGATTACAGCCACAACCTGCGCAAAGAAAACGAAGAAGAAACAGGCAAACCGGGCGATACCGAAGCGACAGACAGCGGACAGGACAGCCGCAGCGCCGAAGCCGACGCTCCGCCCGCCGCCCCAAAGCACACCGGACGCCTGATACGCGACACCATCTCAAACAGCCCGCATCTGCGGGCTGTTTTTATGCGGCACGCAACTCGCAAACAGATGAGGCCGTCTGAAAGCAGAACCGCCGCTCCTTCTAAGCCCCCGCTTTCAGACGGCCTGCCTGTTCCGCAAACCGCCCGAAGCCGCGCCGCATCTTGCATTCCGCGTCCAAGCTGCTTACACTGCGCCCTTTATTTTTCCCGCGCCGCCTGCATTTCCCCGGCGCCGCGCCTGCCCTTTTCGACGGCCTGAACCTTTCGGGTCGTCTGTTGCCTGCAAGGAATCGGACGACAATGGATTTAAGCTGGTTAGCTGAACCGCAAACTTGGATAGGTTTCGCCACCCTGCTGCTGCTCGAAGTGGTGCTCGGCATCGACAATCTCGTATTCGTCGCCATACTGGCGAACAAAAGTCAAACCCAAGCTGCGCGACCGCGCCCGCCTCACCGGCCTGTCGCTCGCCGTCCTCCTGCGCATCGTCATGCTCGCCTTTATGGCGCACATCATGACCCTCACCTCCCCTTCATGCACTTGGGCGGCCACCCGTTTCCGGCAAAGACCTCATCATGCTCGCCGGCGGTCTCTTCCTCCTCTACAAAGCCACCACCGAGACTGCACGAGCGTCCGAAGGCGCTAACCACTTCGCCGTCTCCGACAGCCACAAAAACATTCGCTCTTCTGGGGCGTCGTCGCGCAAATCCTCATCCTCGACGCCGTTTTTTCTATCGACTCCGTCATCACCGCCGTTGCCATGGTCGAACACATCGTCATCGCCATGGCCGCCGTCGTCGTCGCCATGGCTCGCCATGATGTGGGCGAGCAAAGCGCTCACCGAATTTGTCGACCGCCATCCCACCGTCGTCATGCTCTCGCCTCGGTTTTCTGCTAATGATAGGCTTCAGCCTCATCGCCGAAAGCCTTCCACTCCAAACTCCCAAAGGCTACCTCTACGCCGCCATCGGCTTTTTCCGTACTCATCGAAATCTTCAACCAGATTTCGCAGAAAAACACCAAGAAAAACGACTACGCCGGCGGCTTCCTGGCGCCAGCGCACCGCCGAAAACGTGCTGGGCATGATGGGCATCCGCGAAAGCCTGCTTGCCAACGCGGGGCGGAAGCCGAAGACGGAGAGCACTGAAGAAAAACGAAAAATCCATGATACGCAGCGTACTCACCCTCGCCGAACGCCCCATTCCCGGTGTGATGATTCCCCGCCGCGACATCGAGCGTCTCGACATCTCGCAAAGCGCGAAGAGCAGCGCCAAACCCTGCAAACCAGCCCCTACTCCCGCCTGCTCGTCGTCGGCAAAGCGGGCGTCGACGAACCCTTGGGCTACGTCAGCAAAAAGACCTGCTCGCCCAACTGCTCGACACGGGCGAACTCAACATTCAGACGGCCTTGCGCCAGCCGCTTGTCCTGCCCGACAGCACCACCGCCCTCAACGCCATCGAACTCTTCCCGCAACAGCAGCGCCGACTACGCCCTCGTCGTCGACGAATTCGGCGCCGTACTCGGCATGGTCACCATGAAAGACCTGCTCGAAACCATCGCCGGCGAATTTCCCGAAGAATTCGAGCGCGAAGAAGAACCTGTTATCCAAGCCGACGGACAAACCGACAGCCTTACCGTCGACGGCAGCCCTCGAATATGTCGAACTCGCCCCCAGGCTCAACCTGCCGCTGCCCGAAGAAGACGCCCCTTCCACACCGTCGCTGGCCCTCATCATGGAAGAGTTGGAAAACCTGCCCGAAGTCGGCGAAAGCACCGACTACCACGGCTGGCGCTTCACCGTATTGGAAAAAGAAGGCCAGCGCATCGAGCGCGTGCAAACTCAGCCGCATCGCCGAAGAAGAATAAAACACTAGTCTGAGGCCGTCTGAAATATTCAGACGGCCTCAGACTTTACCAACCCGTGTCGCAATATCCGCTGCATGGCCGTCTGAAAACAATGCGTCAACGATGTAAAAAGCGCTGTCGCCATCCCGCCAAATGCAAAAAGGCCGTCTGAAGACTACCCGCACACCGCGTCGGCTTTTTCAGATGGCCTTAAGCCTTTGCCAACCCGTGCCTGCAATATCCGCCGCACGGTCGTCTGAAAACGATGCGCTAACGATGTAAAAAGCGATGTCGCTATCCCGCCAAATGCAAAAAGGCCGTCTGAAAAAGCCCGCCCACAAACGCAGACAGTTTTTCAGACGGCCCTGATCGGATTTGCCGTCAACCCGCTTCAAACGTGTTGCACTGATTGATGTCGCCGCTTTCCAGCCCGCGCTTTGAGCCAGTACATGCGCTGATCGGAGCTGCCGTGGGTGAAAGCTGTCGGGCATGGCATAGCCCCTCGCTGCGCTTTTTGCAGAGTGTCGTCGCCGACGGCCGCTGCGGCGTTCATCGCTTCTTCGATGTCACCCTGCTTCGAGCAGGTTTCTGCCGTTGCGCGTATTTCGCCCACACGCCGGCGAAACAGTCGGCCTGCAGTTCGAGTTTTACCGACAGGGCGGTTGGCCTCCGCCTTTGCCCGGCCTGTTGCTGCATCTGGTGCACCTGCGGCAGGATGCCCGAGCAGGTTTTGCACATGGTGGCTGACTTCATGGGCGATCATGAGCCGAAGGCCGTGTCGCCCGCCGCGCCGAGTTTGCTGCGCATCTCTTCAGTAGAAACGACAAAGTCGAGAGTAAACCTTTTTATCGGCCGGGCAGTAAAACGGCCCCATCGCCGCCTGCCCCTGTGCCGCAGGCCGTGCGTGTGCCGCCGGTATAAAGCAGCAAGGTGGTCGGGCGTATTTAGCGGGTTTTGCCGTTTCGCGAAATAATCTGCTCCAGGTTTTTCCGTATCGGCCAACACCACGGCCCGACAATTCCGCCAGCTGTGCTTCTTCCTGGCTTGCTGACGACGCGTCTGCTGCGTGCTGCCGACGCTCAGCTGCGGCGAGCCGCCCGACAATGCCCGGACAAATCGACGCCGTAATACGCGCCGACGAGGACGACAATCAGGCCGACGATACCCATGCCCGCCGCCTCCTCCGCCGCCGCTTTGCCCGCGACGGTCTTCGATATTGCGCTTTGTTCACGTCCCTGCCAGTGCATGATGTGGTCCTTTTGTGATGTATTGATGATGATGTGCGGAGTGGGAGCCGTCTGCAGACGAGTCTCATGCGTTTCTGAGTCCCATTTGGGGTGCGCGATCCGTGCTTATCCGAGAAACGTCATTCATGACGAAGGCGTATTTTTGCAGACGGCTCTACCATTCGCGCGTTTCAGCTTCTCGATTTGGCGGCGGTCGCGCTTGGTCGGCCGTCCTTCCGGGAGTAGGCCGCACTGATGCGCGGAGGCCTGGTCGAGCAGTTTTTGCGCTTCGCGCTTGCAGCCACTTCTTCGTTTTCACGGTACAGCAGCCGCGCTTTCGGGCGCGGGGCGGCGTTGGTGGTTCAACGCCTGTACGGTGATTTCGTACGGCAGCGAATTGAGCGTGAGGTGCAGCACATCGCCCGCCGCGATATTTTTTTACTGTTTTTCACTTTCGCGCCATTGACCAGCACGCGGCCGAGTTCGATGTGCTTTCTGCGCCAGGCGCGGGTTTTTGAAAAAGCGGGCGGCCCACAGCCATTTGTCGAGCCGCATTGTGTGTCCGTCTTCCATGATTTGCCCCTTTGTCATTCTAAAGGCGCGAGTGTAACACGGACGGCAGCGTCCGGATGTCGGACCGTTGCCGAACGGCATGATATGTCTGCTTGCCCGCCTACCGTTTATCGCGTAAATTTCGCGCCTTTTTTCGCCAAGCGGCGCGGATTAGCGTATGCATTCCGCGCAAATATTTATTCTTCAGCGAGAACGTTCGAGCATGAAACCCGTCTTTCTTGATTTCGAGCAGCCGATTGCCGAATTGACCAAAAAAATCGAAGAACTGCGTTTCGTCCAAAGGCGAATCCGCCGTGGACATCAGCGATGAAATCGAACGCCTGCAGAAAAAGCAACGAGCTGACCAAATCCATCTACGCCAAGCTCACGCCCTGCGCAAGTTTCCCAAGTTTCCCGCCATCCGCAGCGTCCCTATCACTTTGACTACATCTCCGCGCTCTGCACCGATTTCCAAGAACTGCACGGCGACCGCCATTATGCCGACGACTACGCCATCGTCGGCGGCTTTGGCGCGTTTAACGGCCAAAGCGTCGTCGTCATCGGCCATCAGAAAGGCCGCGACACCAAAGAAAAATCCGCCGCAACTTCGGCATGCCGCGCCCCGAAGGCTACCGCAAAGCCCCTGCGCCTGATGCATCTGGCGGAAAAATTCCGCCTGCCCGTGCTCACCTTCGTCGATACGCCCGGCGCCTATCCCGGCATCGGTGCGGAAGAGCGCAACCAATCCGAAGCCATCGGCAGAAAACCTGTACGAACTGACCAAGCTGAAAGTGCCCCGGTCATCTGCACCATCATCGGCGAAGGAGGTTCCGGCGGCGCGCTGGCGATTGCCGTGGGCGACTTTGTCAACATGCTGCAATATTCCACCTATTCCGTGATTTCGCCCGAAGGCTGCGCCTCGATTTTGTGGAAAACGGCGGAAAAAGCCGCCGATGCCGCCGCCGCCTTGGGCATCACCGCCGACCGCCTGCAAAAACTCGAATCTGGTGGACAAAGTCATCGAAGAACCGCTGGGCGGCGCGCACCGCAATCTACGGCGAACTGATGAACAGCGTCTGCGCGAAGTGCTGGCCGAACAGCTCCGCACCGCCCAAGACATGCCGCTGTCCGACCTGCTCGAACGCCCGCTTCGATCGCACTCGCGGCTTCATGGCCAATTCGTTGATAAGTAAAGATGCAGGCCGTCTGAAAGCGTTTTTCAGACGGCCTTTTTCTTTTTCCCGTTTAAAAATGGGGCTGTCCTAGATAACTAGGATAAATTATCTATTACCAATTGTTTCAAAATGGAAATTTGAACTTTTATTTCACTGTTGTTAAAACGCCATTGCACTCCTTCAAATACAGTTTCAAAATGCTCTTTCGGGATGCCGTTAAATTTACGCAAATGCCGTTTTGCCTGACTCCAAAAGTTCTCGATTCCGTTGATGTGGTTTTTGTTTTTCAGCAAAATGTGCGGTGGTTGATACGGAAATGGTTAAATTCGCTCACATCCAATACGTCATAACCCTTTGTGGTAATCCGTATAAACAATGCTGTCGGGTTTTAACCTGCTCCCGAATAATCGGCAGCAGGGTTGCCGTCTGCGTATTGTACGGCAACGGTGTAAACCTTGCCGTTGCGCTTCAACAGCCCGAATACCGCGTTTTTTCCTGCTGCGCCACGACCGCGTTTGCCTTTGTGGTGTCCGCCAAAGTAGCTTTCGTCCGCTTCCACTTCGCCATCAAACATTTCCAGATGGCTGCTGTTTTGGTAAATGAGCAGGCGTAGGCGATGGAAGTAATACGCAGCCGTGCTTTTGTTGACATTCGCCAATTCGGCAGCCGTACGGGCGGTTACGCCTGCTACGAATAGCTCAATCAGTTTGTTTTGTTTGTACTGACTCAGACGACTTTTTCTCATAAGGAAAATTCTAACTTAAACGGAATCTCCTGAGTTATCTAGGACAGCCCCAAATATTTTTGAAAACATCTAATTGCACCCACCGGCGGTAGCGGCGATAAACGCTGTTCCAGTTGCCGAACTCCTGTGGCAGATCGCGCCACGGACTGCCGGTGCGGACTATCCACAGTACGGCCTCAAGAAACAGGCGGTTGTCTTTGGCGGTTTTACCCGGGTCGGCTTTTTTACCCGGACAAAGCGGTTCGATGGCTGCCCACTGGGCATCGGATAGGGTATATCTGGTCATATCTGTATGATACTGTGAAAAATTGAATGTCAACAGCCCCCTAGGACAGCCCCATATCGATCAACGGCGGGCAGATGTGCGGCCATTTCCATCTTGATGCCGACGCCTGCGGCAGCCTGCTCCACCCCGCCGCTCCGGCATTGGTGTTCGTCTACCTGTAAAAAGCAATACAGAGGCCGTCTGAAAACTGCCGCAAAAGCCGATAGCGCACAACTCGGATACCGTCCCATCTAAACACGCGGCCGACTTTTTCTCATGAAAAGGCCGTCTGAAAGCCTTGCGGTTTTCAGACGGCCTCTGCCAAAACAAACGGCGCAGCTGCCGGACAATAAAAAGAAAGCCCCGCAATTTCTTGCAGGGCTTTCGGAATGCTGGCACGCCCACGGGGAATCGAACCCCGGTTACCGCCGTGAAAGGGCGATGTCCTAACCGCTAGACGATGGGCGCGTAGTCTTCTGGCGCACCGGAGCGATTCGAACGCCCGACCTCTGGTTCGTAGCCAGATACTCTCATCCAACTGAGCTACGGGTGCGAGAAAGATGTGAATTATATGGAGTGGCATCAGGGCTGTCAAGCATTCTTGCTGAAAATTTTCCGACACAGCGGTAAAATGCCGCCTTTTTCTTGAACGGTAACGGAATTTTGATAACGGATTCTTTGCGCTGGCGCACTTTGGCGGAGATTTTGGCGGCATTCGGGCGGCCTACGGTGGTAATCGATTTGGAAACCACGGGCGGCAATGCCGACGGCGACCGCATCACGAAATCGCCCTGCCGCGTTTCGACGGTGGCGGCGTAACGCGCTATACGCATCTGGTTAATCCGCAGCGCGGCATCCCCACCTTTGTCGCCGCTCTGACGGGTATCGACGACAACATGGTGGCCGACGCGCCGCCCTTTACCGAGCTGGCGGACGGTTTCTGCCACTGCCTGCGCGGCTGCGTGCTGCTGGCGCACAACAGCAAATTCGACTACACCTTCCTGCGCCGCGAATTTTGCCGCCGCTGCGGCTCTGCATTTTGCCGTGCCGACGCTGTGTACGGTGCAGCTTTCTCCGCCTCACCCGCAGTTTTTCAAACACAGCCTCGAGAGCATTATCGAACGCCACGGCATTGCCGCCGCGCAGCGCCACCGCGCGATGAGCGACGTGCTGGCGCTGGCAGACTATCTGGGAAACCGCCGCCGCGGATTTGGGACGTGAAAACGCTGGCGCAGCAGGGCGACAAGCTGCTGCATCCCCGCCTGCCGCCGGCCGGATTATCCGATGCGCATGGTCGGCAGCTTGACGCTTTGTCCGACGCGGCCACGGCGTGCTGCTGTGGCTTGATGCGTCAGGCAGGCCACTGCATCTGGCGGCGCACCGGCAGACATTTTTCCGAAGCGTCGGAGCTGCTGCACAAACAGAAATCTTTGCGCGCGGCAGCGGAAATCCGTTTCCTGCCCGCGGCGGGCGCGCTGCACGCGCTGATGTTGAAAGCGCAAACGGCGGCGGAATACGGTTTCAGGCCGTCTGAAAACGCAGCTGCCCAAGAATATCTGACCGTACGGCTGCGCAGCAGCATGAGCGCGGGCATTTGCAGGCAAAGGCTGGTGCGGCTTTCAGACGGCCTGTCGGCGGAAAAGCCCAACGGTCTGTTCCTGCACAAAAAGCGGCAAACGGGCTCTGGACACTGGGCGCGCGAGCAGGGATTGTGCCCCGCGCTGCTCGACATTCTGCCGTCCACTTTCGCCAAAGACGCGCCCCGCCCTGTGGCTGCTTGCGGCGGCTGCGGCGGGAATGCGCGTCCTCAGACGGCCTGAACGCACACAACCGTAGCGGCCGATGCGGCGGCTCTGCTGCCGGTGGCGGACTGGGGCAAGGCGCACACGCTGGAAATCACGGAAACGGACGAAGCGATCGGCAGCCTGTCGTTTTCCTGCTCGGGCGGCGCACTGCTGATGCCCGACGGGCTGTGGTATTTTGACCGTTCGCCGCCTGCGGTGCTGAAAGAAAAGCTGAAAAAGAGCGGCACACGGTTAAGGTGCTGGCTTAAGGTCTGTTGACAATCAGCCTTTGCGGCGGTGGTTTTGGCAAAAATACCCGCCTGCCGCGTCAAAAATATCCGCAAGGTGTCCAATCCTGCTGCGCTTTTCTCCTTACATTCGGACATTTCTTACTCAAAAAACCGTCTCGCAAGCTGATTGTCAACGCGCCCAGAGGCTGTTACCGGCATCGGCAAAACCTGCCGCACAGGCATAATAAAAGGCCGTCTGAAAAATATTTTCAGACGGCCTTTTGGCAAAAACGGCTGCTTTATTTGCAGTATTTGGAAACGTCTTGGTTGAAGCTGTTCAATCAGCGCTTCGCGTTTGTCGAGTGCGGGCGCTTTGCGCGTAGGGACAGGTTCATCTGCGCGGTTTTTGCAGTTGGCCCGGCGGTCTGTTTGTTCTGCTCTTCGATTTCTTTGTTGCGTTTTTCCGCTTCTGTTCTGCTCGGCCAGCTTGGCGTTCAGCGCACTCTGCTGGTCGGCCAGCGACGGCACGGCGTTGGGATCGCCCACCGTGGTGACGGAGGCGGGCTGCGTGGTGGCGCTGGCAGGCGGGTGACTTTGTGGGTGCGGATGTTGATGATGGTGGACTGCGGTGGGTTTGAGGCCGCGCGGCACGTCGGAATAGACGTTGACTTTGCCGTCTTTCCAGCGGTATACCCCAGAACCAGCCGCACAGGCTGCCGGACACCAGCAGGCCGCCCAAAACCAATGCTTTTGCTATACGGGTAATGTGCATCGTTCAACTCTTCTATGTCGTTATTCGGAATAGCGCGGATTGTACTGTATTTATCCTATGCCGCTATTTATCGCCCGCTTTGCCGCCAAATCACTTGGACGGGCGCGGCAAATTTGATACAATGCCGTGCATCTTGCACAAACTGAAAGTCCAAAGCATCATGCGCATCGTAGAAAAAGCCTACACCTTCGACGACGTTCTGCTCGTTCCCGCCATTCCCAGCGCTGCCGCGCGACGTATCCCTCAAAAACGCAGCTCACCGCGACATCTCGCTCAACCTCCCTTCTCTCCGCCGCCATGGACACCGTAACCGAAGCCCGCTTGGCCATTTCGATGGCGCAGGAAGGCGGCATCGGCATCATCCATAAAACACGACTCCCGAACAACAGGCTGGGGCGGTGAAAAGTCAAACGCCACGAAAGCGGCGTCGTCAAAGACCCCGTAACCGTTGCACCTGACGTGTTAATCGGCGAACTGCTGGAACTGCGCGCCCAGCGCAAGCGCAAAATGTCCGGCCTGCCCGTCGTCAAAGACGGCAAAGTGGTCGGCATCGTCACCAACCGCGACCTGCGTTTTGAAAACCGCCTCGATTTGCCCGTTTCCGCCATCATGACCCCCGCGCGAGCGCTCTCGTTACTGTGGCCGAGGGCACGGCATCGACGAAGCGCGCGAACTGATGCACACCCACAAAGTCGAGCGCGTTTTGGTACTCAACGCCGCCGACGAACTCAAAGGCCTAATTACCGTTAAAGACATCGTCAAAACCACCGAATTTCCCAACGCCAACAAAGATTCCGAAGCGCCGTCGCGCGTGGGCGCGGCCGTCGGCACGGGCGTGGATACCGAAGAGCGCGTACGCGCACTGGCGGCGGCGGGCGCGGACGTTATCGTCGTCGACACCGCACACGGCCACAGCCAGAGGCGTGCTCGACCGCGTGAAATGGGTCAAAGAAAACTTCCCCGGCGTGCGGGTTATCGGCGGCAACATCGCCACCGCCAAAGCCGCGCTGGACTTGGTGGCGCAGGTGCGGAGCGCGGTAGCGTGAGCATCGGCCCGGGCTCATCTGCACCACCCGCATCGTTGCCGGCGTTGGCGTGCCGCAGCTTACCGCCATCCATAACGTCGCCGAAGCCTCTCGCAAAAGGCAGCAGCGTACCGCTGATTGCCGACGGCGGCATCCGCTTCTCCGGCGACATCGCGAAAGCCCTCGCCGCAGGCGCGATCCAGCGTGATGCTCGGCGGCATGTTCGCAGCACGGAAGAAGCTGGCGAAATCGAACTCTACCTAAGGCCGCTCCTACAAATCCTATCGCGGGTACGGGTTCGCTCGCGCGATGAGGCCAGGGTTCGAGCGACCGCTATTTCCAGACAAACAGGAAAGCGCGGACAAATACGTTCCCGAGGGCATCGAGGGCCGCGTGCCCGCTAAAGGCGTTGATTGTCAACATCATCCACCAACTCACCGGCGGCCTGCGTTCCAGCATGGCTACCTCGGCTGCGCCACCATCCGCGATATGCACGAAAAAGCCGAGTTTGTCGAAATCACTTCCGCAGGCATGAGCGAATCGCACGTCCACGACGTACAAATCACCAGAAGCGCCGAATTACCACCGCTGATTGGCGATACCGATTTAATGTGATGCAAGGCCGTCTGAAAACGTAAAACGGGTTTTAACTCCGCTGAAGCTGCGCTTTCAGACTGCCTCTTCGATGCCTGCTCCGCCCGTTTGCCGCACAAGGGCTTCTGTGTGGAAAACAGGCCGTCCGAAAAGCAGGTTTTCCCGAATCGCAAACCGCCGCCCCGCTTTTCAGACGGCCTTTTTGCCAACCCGTTCCGCCGTTTTTTTCAGACGGCCACTTCCCGCCAATCCGTTCTTTCAGACGGCCTCCGACTGCCTGCCCTTCAAAAAGCACGTCTTACAGAAACGGCGTAGTAACAAATTTACTCACAAATCAGAGAAGCAACGCAGCTAAACAAATTTACTGCCGCAAATTCATTTTTCTAGCAAAATAATCCTTAATAAACCTTATCTTATGTACCCCTACTCATACCATGATGGCATTCCAGTCTGCGCTTCATATCCGAGAACGCACCATCCAATAAATTAGTAGTATTCGGGATATTGAGATGCAGATATTGCTCAAACACAAACAGGTTATCCATATTCCGTTTCAAACTGGAAATACGCACTTCTGAGTCTCGGATGGGTGTAGTGTGTTTTCTACTGTTTCAGGATGGGTCGTCCGCTCGTTTAGGTAGTGTCGGTATCGTTCAAACCATGCTTTCAGGCTGCTTTCAAAGTCTGCTCTACGGCTGCTTTTTAGCTCAGTGCCAATCGCCAAAGTTCTTTTGCCCGCAGCCGTTTGCGGATTGCGCGTTGATAGCGACCAACGGTTTTGACTTGATGGAAGTGGCAGTTGTACAGGATAGTGGGGGAATAATTGCGGCAGTCCTTTACGACCATCGCAAACAATACTTTGTACTTCAATACCTTTGGCTTTCAGGCTGCTTATGGCTTCGGCGTACAAGGTATTGGTTTCGTATTTGACTTCGGTTACGGATAGAGCTTTGCCGCTGATGCTGTCTAATAGAACCATAACGCCGAAGCTGTGCCCGAAGTGAGTATCCATAACCATTGGCACCTTAGGCGTGGCAAATTGGGCTTTGGGATTGGCTTTTTGAGATGGCGCAAGATGGTTTGACGGCTGCATCCGTAAGTTGCGGCAAGTTGTGTGCGGTTTGCTCTGCCTCACGGTGTAAGAGTGCGCATAGTGTTTGTGGATTGATGCGGTTGCCGCCGTTGAAATACTTGTTACAACATTTGCATTTGTAGTCGTTGGCGACCTTGATGCTTACCATTCTTTTGACCTGTTTTGAGCCGCAAAAGGGCATTTTTGTGTTCAGAGGTTTTGACTCCGCTTAAAGTCTTGTAGCATAAGGCTTGCGGGGTTTTGGGCAGTAAATTTGTGCCACGCCACAGAAACCATACTCCGCCAACTCGCCGCCGCCGCTTCTTCTCGCAACCTGCCTTATCCGTCCCGCCGCTGCGCGATATTCCGCCGTCCTCTATCAGGAAATCGACGGCAGCGACCGCGCAGGCGTCGACCGCATTACCGCCGTATTTCCCGACAGCGCAGGCCGCTCAAACGGGCAGACCCGTTTTATCCGCCACGGCTCGTCCTCCGCTTTCTGCGGCGGGCGGAACACTTCTTACGCCGCAACCCGCCACCGCCCGCGCGAAAAATCGTCTTCACCGCCGCCAACCAATCCGCCCCACGAAATCATCTGACCTGCGCCGCCCGCCCTACCCCACCGCCTCGCTTGAAAACGGCGAGCGAAGGCGAAATACTCATCGGGCTTGACGCGACGCCACGGACGCACTCTGCCGCAGCCGCATCATCGAAGCCTCGCCCCATCCACGCCTCAACAATGCCGCCGCCCGCGCGGCTGCCGCGATTGAAAGGCCGCGGAACGGCAAAAGCCAACCGCCGCTATTACTGACTTATCCGTTTCCAATTCGTTTGACGGAAAACGCCAGAGGCCGTCTAGAAACCCGATAAGGCTTTCAGACGGCCTCTTTCCGCACCTGTAGCTCGTCCGACGCTTAACGCGGATATTGCGCCCTCAGGCGGCATGGCGGTTTGCGGACAAAGCCGCCGCAATGCCGAACTCGTCGATATAGTGAGCCAACACAAAATCTACGGCATTGAAATGTCCAGCAAACCTGCCCCGTACTATCTGTACTGTCTGCGGCTTGCTGTCTGGTATCTTTGTGTTGGCCCTACTAAAAAGTCGTTGAGGCCGTCTGAAACCGCCCTCCTCAGGACGGCCTTCGCCAGTAGTCAAGCGCAGAAAAGCCCGCAGCGGAACACCGCGGGCTTTTTGATGCTGACCGTGCGGAACAGGCTTACGCGCCGTCGCGCGGGATGCGGCGGATGGCGGAAAGCTGGCGGCGGCTGACGGGCAGGGACTTCTTCCACATCAGCACTTTCGCGCCCCAGCTGTGCGTTGCTGTCGTCATCGTCGCCGTCGAGGCGAGATCAGGCTGTCGAGCGTATGGCGCATCACCAGCGCGTTGCGGTGGACGCGGATGACTTTCTCGCCGAGCAATTCTTCCCAGTGCACCAGCGTTTTCGGCGGTTCGTATTTCGCACCGTCGCCGGTGATCAGGAAACACGGTTTTCTGGTCGGCCTGCAGGTAGCGCGCGCCTGCTGCCAGGGGATTTCAACCATGCGCTCGCGGGTGAACACCTGAAAGCTTTTTGAATTCGTCGGCGACTTTCTTCGATATTGTCCTGAACGCGGGCGAGTGCGGCCTGCAGGCGGGCGATTTTAATCGGCTTTGAGCAGGTAATCTTCCGCCGCCAGCTCGAAGGCGCGCAGGGCGTGCTCTTCGTAAGCCGTGGTGAAGATAACGTGCGGCTGCTTTCTTGGCAATCCGTTTGATGCGTTACTGACGAAACTCAGGCCGTTGATTTCCGGCATATTGATGTCGGTGAACACGATGTCGGTTTCGTGTACGCTGAGCCATTTCCAGCGCGGGCTGGGCATGGGCGATGGTTTTCGAGCAGGACGACGCCGCATTCGTCCAGAAGGACGCGCAGGCGTTCGGCGGCGAGGATTTCGTCTTCTACTATGATTGCACTGGGCACTGGCCTGCACCGTTGGTTTACAGAATCACAGAGGCCGCAATCGTAGCGGGTTAGGCCGCCGCTGGCAACCGCAAGCGCATCCGGCCGCCTTGATGGGCTTTTCAGACGGCTACAATCGCCGCTTTCCCCCGTCTTTCAAACGTTTTTCACACAGGAGCTGCCGATGAAGTACCGATTCGCCACCGAAGCCATCCACGCCGCCTACAACCCCGACGAGCACAACCGCGCCATCATGCCGCCCGTTCATCAGAATTCCATGTTCACCATGAAGGAAATCGGCGAACAAATCCCCTTCCGCTACGCCCGCCCCGCCAACCCGACGCGCAAAGTGCTGAAGACACCGCCGCCGTCTTGGAAAAACGGCGGCCGGTTTCGCCTTTGCCAGCGGCATGGCGGGCATCGACTGCGTGTTCCGCACTTTTTGCGCCTGCGTCGTCGCCGTCAGCGACATCTACGGCGGCAGCTACGATCTGTTGGTTGACGTGTACGCCGCCTGGGGCGTGAACGTGGTGTTTGCCGACCTCACCGATCCCGCCAATCTCGACAAAGCCCTGGCGGAACACGAAAACGTGAAACTCGTTTGGCTGGAAACACCGTCCAACCCGCTTTTGCGCCTGGTCGACATCGCCGCGCTGGGCCGCCAGCCAGCCGCAGGCGCGCTGGTGGGTATCGACAACACCTTTGCTACGACGCCCTATCTGCAACAGCCGCTGGACATGGGCTGCGACATCGCTTTTCCACTCGGCCACCAAATACCTGTGCGGCCATTCTGACGTGCTGATGGGCATCGTCAGCCGCCAAAACGCCGTGCTGGCTGCCGCTGCACACCATGATGGTGAACACCGGCGCGGTGGCCGGCCCCGCCGACTGCTCGCTGGTGCTGCGCGGCATCAAAACCCTTGCCCTCAGAATGGAGCGGCATGCGCCAACGCGCTGGCACATCGCCCGCCGCCTCGAAGCGCATCCGGCGGGTGAAAGGCGTTCGGCCTCACCTCGCACGAACACCATGATCTGGCGCGGTAGCAGATGGCCAGGCTGCGGCGGTGTGGTCACCGTTTATCTGAAAAACGACAGCCGCGAAGCCGCCAACAGCGTGATTAAAACATGAAACTGGTGCGCATGGCTTCCAGCCTCGGCGGCGTGGAAAGCCTGGTCAGCCACTGCTACACCAGTCGCACAGCGGCGTGCCGCCCGAAGTGAAAGCCGAACTGGGCATCCGCGTCGGCCTTTGCGTTTTTCCGTCGGCATCGAAGACATCGAAGACATCTGGGCGGACATCTCCGCCGCGCTGGACACCACGCTGTAATCCGCTTCCACCATACGTAAAGCGCCGTCTGAAATACCGTTTTCAGAGACGGCCTCTTCCTTCAGACGGCCTGCCGTTTCCGGTATCATGGCGGCCTTGTTACAGAAAAGTTCCCATGCCGTCCGTTTTTCCCTTGCCTCCATCCCCGTTCCCTATAGGCGCATGCGAGGGCCGCTCCTGCCGCCGGGCAGAACGGTCCGGCCGCTCTCATCGGAAGCAGGACATGAACCGTTTCAGTAGCCCTGACTCTTTCGCCTACAAATTCTTTACCCTGCTGTGGGATTGCGGTGTATCGGTCGCTCGTCGATCGTGTCTTCACGCTGTATCTGTCGCGCTGTGGCTGGAAAGGCGAAATGCCGCGGCAATGATCAAACGTTGCAGTGGGCAGTTTGCGGCCAGAGCTGGCCGGCTGGCGCTCTTGGCGGAAGAAGGCGCCACGCCCGAATCGACGCCCATGTCCGCTCGCTTCCGGGCGAAGTTTGCTGCGTACGCCCGCGGCGATCCGCGGCGGCCGCTCTCGCTGCCGGACGATCCGAAAGTCATGCGCGAAAAATGGCGGCGGTTTGGAGCGGGCCTTGTCGCAGCAAACGTGGTCGGCACTGCTTTCAGGCTGCTTCGCAAGGAAAACCGCCGGCCGTTTGCCAAGCTGGATGCTTTTCTCGCCACCAGGTCATTAGTCAGCGAAGTCGGCACGCACCAGCGCCACTCATCACTTGGCTTGCGCTTTTTCGGCGGTTTGCTGGCGCTGGTGCCGGTTGAGCGGCGGTGATGACGGCTGGACGCGGCTGCTGGATCATCGACGCGCGGTAGCGCGGCGTTGGGCCGGCGCAGGCGTGGCGGCGGACGCTTCGGGCTGCAGATGCAGACGGTCGCTGTCCGAATTTGCCGAAGTAAGCGGCGGTCAAACGATGAGCAGCCGTTTGAGCCAGCTTTACAGCGGCTTGGAGCAGGAAGTGGCCGACAGAGGCGCGCGCGATTTGGGAGCGCAAAAACTTTATTCTCGGCGTGCTCTATTACTTTTTCCGCGGTGCTGAACCGGCTGGGCAAACTGCCGCCGCGAAGCGGCCGCGGTATGTTTTAGAGCAGGTGCTGCGGGTGGCCGAAGCGGATGCCGGCAGCGTGCGCCTGATCGACCCGCGCCGCCAGCGCATGGGTTGACCGCCTATCGGGCTGCCTGAAGAATTGAAGCGATCGAAGCCTGTCGAAAAATCGGCGACTGCTCGTGCGGCATTGCCGTGCAGAACAACGAAGCGCACCGTCCGCGCGACGACAGCCGTCGGCGGCGGACAACGAGCACAGCTTCCGTAGCTGCCGCCTGGGCTTCTGCCGATTTGCGCGTGCTGCCCATCCGCTACAAAAGCAGGATATCGGCATCGTTAGCCCTGTATTTCCGCCAGCCCGCAGGACATCAGCGACACCATGACCGAACTCGCTGGAACTCTTGTGCAGCCAGTTCGGCGTCGTCGTCACAACACCGCGCTAGGCGAGAGCAATGGCAGCTGGCCGTATTGCAGAGCAACCGATCGGTTCCCATGAGGCCTGCGACAGCATCGCGCAAAACGCTGGCCTTTTCCACTGCAGGTGCAGATGCTCGAAAGCGCCCCTGCAGACCGGCAGCAGCGATCTGGCCGGCGAAAACCTGCAATTTATCAAAAGCGGCGTGCAGAATGCTATGAAGCGTGCGCGAGCTACTCTTAGCTGCGCACGAAAATCGCCCGCCGCGATCTTTGCTGAGCCCGCCGACCGACACGGTCGAGCGCTTCCACCGCCAAAACCGGCACCGCCGCCCATATCGACTGGATCGGCGACCAGGGTCCGCCGCTTTCCAGCGACCAGCAGCCGCAGTGCATCTTTATCCTGCGGGAAGCTGTATCCAATATCACGCGCAAGCCGGCGACCAGGTAAACATCAGAAATCGACAACTGGCCGCGATTGTGATGACGATTGCGACAACGGCCGCGGCTTCGATACCGAGCATGTGAGCGCTTGCCCGGCAACCCGTCGGCCTGAACATCAGCTGCACGAACGCGCCGGCCGCATCCGTGCCGAACTCAACTCGCTTCCAGCGGTCAGACGCATCCGCCTGTTCCTGCCCGGCAAAGAAAGACATCCCGCGAACGACTCGCGCCCATCCAGCGTCCCTGATCGACGACCACACCCCTGTTTCGCAGCGGCATCAAAGCTCTGCTCGCCCGCCAGAGCGGCTTTAAGCGGTCGGCGAAAGCGATCCGACGGCTATCCGGCATCAAAACCATCCGCCAAAGCCGAGCCTGACATCGTCCTTTGGACTTGGACATGCGGTGATGAACGGGCGCGAAAACCCTGCCCAAATCCTCAGCGATGCGCGCGCACCAGTGCGTGTGTGATGCTCACCATATCGAGACAGCGAAGAGCTGCTGCGAAATGCATGCGCGAGCGCGCACGGTTTTGCTGGCACATCAATGCCGACTTTCTCACCGAATCCATCCGCAACGCCGCCCGAAGGCTAACACGTCTTCTCGCCCGAGATGATGGCCAATATGGTGCAGTCGCTGATCCGCCCGGCTAAAGCCGGCTGAAGACCAGCGCCTGGAAGAGCTGACTTCGCGCGATTGGAAGTGCTCGGCTATCTGGCCGCCGGCCACAGCAACAAAATTATCGCCCGCAGCCTGGATTTGGCGGAATCGACGGTAAAGTTTATGTGCAGAACATCCTGCGCAAGCTCGAACTCACCAGCCGCGTGCAGGCCGCCGTTTATGCCGTCCAGCACAGTGCCCGTACCGGCACCGCCCGAAAGCGGAATAACTCCGGCGCCCTGCCCTGCACCGCCTTTTCGGGTTTCAGGCTGCCTGCCGCCCAAGCAGCCTGAAAACAGACAATCAAACGCTTTTCAGGCTGCTTTTACCCACCATCCGTGAATAAAAGCAGCCTGAAAACCATCTGCCTTTCAGGCTGCTGTAATGCGAAAACCGCCAGAACGACCAAGAACTCCTGCGCTACAGCCGCCACATCCTGCTCGATGAAATCGACATCGGCGGCCAGCAGCGCCTGCTCGATTCCGCCGCGCTGGTAGTCGGCTGCGGCGGTTTGGGTGCCGCCGCCCTGCCCTATCTGGCCGCCGCCGGCGTCGGCCGCCTGCTGATTGCCGATGACGACACCGTGGAATGGAGCAATCTGCAGCGCCAGGTCAGCTATGGCGAAAAGCGACGTCGGCAGCCTGAAAACGGTAGCCGCCCGGGCAATGGCG
>BNJS01003935.1_pt1 | contig 39413 bp, 63 predicted proteins | sample 8540461 | NCBI WGS metagenome assembly BNJS01 (sample SAMD00202454, study PRJDB9452) | human saliva metagenome | isolation source: human saliva | place: Japan
GGAAATAAACTTTCAACTGCAAAACTCTCCTTACACAGAGAGACAAACATCGCGCGGAGCCGACCACCGCTGGATTTGTCGCTCGAAGCACCTTTTTATCATTCATTCTCAAAATACAAAAAGACAAAAAGGTCAATGGTCGAGCTTTTTGAAGAAGTAAAGCAAAAAGGACTACGTGGTTGTGCGTAGTCCCTAATGATACTCTTGTGCTGTTAAGCCCTGTGGAGGTGTTGTACAAGAAAGGTATTCACTATGAACGTACCCTACAGTGTGTGGTAGTAGAGGACTTTCCCCGGCATCCTCTGCTCCACACTTGTAGCCTATCATAATCAACACCTCTAATTGCATATTGTCTTTATTTATTTTTAGAAAATACTTGACAAAAGCTTTTCACTGCGTTCCGTTGGATATTATATATCTGTGCTTCGCTATAACTCATATCCTCAATGACCTCTTTCATGCTCATTCCGAAGTAGTATCTGTTCTCGAGGAACGTACGCTCAATGTCATTAGGTATCTTACATATCAATGTCCATAGCTCATATCGTTCCTTGGATAGATTACGGAATTCATTATTAAGGTCATGTTGCGCAGTATTTAGATTTAGCTGTTGCTCTGGAGTATTAGACTTCTCATCTTGTGCCTCCACCTCCAGGCGTTGCAGATGTGACTCAATATCTTTCATACGCCTACGACTATTAAGCAGTCGTTGTAGCTTCCTAACCCCAGGATGCTTGCTCCCAGTACACGACTTAGTATTCATAGGCATCACCTAAGATAACGATCTCTTATCTAACTTCAAGGGTTGCTCATCCTTATTCGGAGTAAACGTACCATTGATGTCATAAGATTCTATATTTGCCAATGCCAGTTCATGTAATTCATGTATAACCCCAATAATATTATTAGGAGTTTTAGCGAATTGTTTTGCTACTGCGCACATCATCTTAACAGTCATATGCGCCGCGTTTATCCCATTAACATTTTCCATCTCGATAGAACATGAATACGCCTCTTTATCGTTAGACTCGACCATAATTCATTGTTTTATCTTCCATAATAGGCCTCCTATACTTCTTGCCATTCTTGTAAGATTTCGCTATATCGATACATCGTAGTATTAGTTAACTGATACGCAGCATCGTTTAGGTTATATCGATTAATCCATGCACGGTAGATATCAGTTAAGTAGTCTTGAAGCTCAGCCTTTTGGCTAGGCGTTACCACATTGTTATGTAGGTAATACACCTCTTCACCTTGGTCTGCCTCTTCTTGACATCGCTTGATATCACTTTGAATAACTTCATCTACGTTGATGTGACCTGGGTATGGTACAGCACGACCTACTACAATAGTCATACCTTCACATGGTTTACATTGTTTAGCTATCCAATGCAGCTCCTTTAATGCTTCGTCCCAGGTATCACACACCATAATATATTCATGACGATCTAATGTGACGTATCCGCCAAATAGTGGTTTCATTTCATCACCTCATTAATGTACCTATCCAAATACCAACGTGCTTTTTTTAGGTCCTCTAACTTATCGCCTTTAGAACCGGCACGAGCGATATACTTAACAACATTACCAAGATGGAATGGCAACTGTTGGTCTTCAATGAAGTCTATAACTTCAATCTTACCTTTGTTATAGTGAGCCGGATGGTCAACCATATTAGAAATTGATATAGGCTTCACATCAGTAGTAACACATAAGTCTTTAACGCTATCTGTATCTACAGTAATACAAGATTCAGTAGTTTCCTTTTTGGAAATAACTGGAGTACTTCTATTAACCTTCTTAGATTGATTGTCCTTATGTGTTGTCTTAGCTTTAGGCTCACTTAATTCTGCTCGGCACGTTGGACAATTAACTGCAGTCTGCCCTTGCCAGTTTGTTCAAAACATCTTACCAGCAGCGTTTACATTTAGTTTTCACCTTTACTTCTTTTTACTTCTTTAGGTGGCTCTTCTTTGAGGTTTATTTAAAATAGCCATTAACTCATCCCCTAGCACATTGTTTACAGTACTGCTCATCTTTAGCTAAGAATTTGACGGTTACATCTAATACACGTTCTTGCAACTGCCATTATATAACCACCTTTCTAAATATGGTTCATGGCTTTCCATTCTTCTAATGTAGAAGATAGCCTTGCCATGTTTTTGAGCATATTCAAATTCATCCTTTACATCCACGACTTGATTGCCAGTCTGGACATAATACTAAAAATGTCACAATGACTAAAGTAGACCCTAAGCAGATATCTAACCCTTTTTGGTAGTCATCACAGTTAGATATACATGACCCATAGTTATGAATAGGCGATACGTAGTCATGTTCTAAATCATGCAATACCAAATCGCCCATGATCACATCAATCTTTTTACGGTTGCTTTCCTTGCCACCAAATGGGTGAGCAACATATACAAGTTTTTTATTCATAGCTTCAACCTTTCACTGTAATTCTTCTAACGTTTCGATATGAACCCATATTTCCTGTAACTGGGTTCCAGTACTTTTCAGTAACTTCACTGACACCTGGGCATCATCATTCCAATAGTTGAGCGAAGTCATACAATCTTTAAACAATTTAATAAGGTTATCTGTATCAGGCTTAGTGGTTTTCCATTGAGCCTTTTTGCAGTTAGCCTTGCCAAAGCACCACTTGGTAACCAATCTAATAGGTCCTTGTATTGGATCCATAGGAGTATGTGGAGCAAGCTCTTCTGTGAATAACTTTCTAATAGCCTTTACATTTTCCGAATCATAGAATATTGGCTTACCCTTTTTTATGGTTACCTGCTTCTGTTGATGGGTACCTGTTGGTACTTTACGAAGAGGGATAAAGAATTCAATCACCATTCTTATCACCTCTCATAGCCTGGTATCGTTCATACCTAGCTCTGTTGTGAGCTTCCCATACTTCAGTAGGAACACCGAATATACGGTCAGTAATTGTAAATGTTCTAATATAAGAAGCGTTCAGTTCAGCTATTGGTACCTCTTCAAAATATCTTCCATACAGTTGTATCAATTCATTATGTGCTATATGATGGTTAACCAATGACCGGATACATTTAAAAGGTTTCTTCTCACCACGGTCATACGCCCAGTCATGGTCACCAGGAACATAACACCATCCTGTATGTTTGCTTCCGTCTTTCATAGTTACTCGCAACCGTACCCACAATTCATGGTGCCAGTCACTCGATATAATTGGATCCCAAGCCATATTTACACTTCCTCATTCTAGTTCTAATGCGCTTAATATTGTTACCAATATAAGCGCCTACATCACATTGCAAGTTGCGTTCTTTATGTTGTCTATCCATTCTAGCTTTGTACATTATGTAGCTAACACATGTGCCATGACAGCCAACTGTACGCAGCTCACAATTCTTACATGGAGTTTTCATCATCTATTTACCCACTTCATGCAACCAATTCGCATGTAGTATTCCTTTTCTTTTTCGTTCAACTTAACAGAACCAGTTCTTCTTTTCGCCTTTTTTTTATAGCCACCAAACTCACAAATATTACCTCTAAAATCGAATGTATCTATTTCATCAATTAAGATTAGTCCAGCATCACCAAGTAATTTATCAATCGTTTCATAATGATCATCATATAAATCTCTTGGTATTGCGTAATACAGATACATCACATTGTGATTATCGTGATAACGTGCTTTCTTGAAATCACTCCTGAAATCATTTATATCCGTTTTGATTTCAATTTCTGTTAAGTGCAAAGTATTTAGATTGAAGTAAACAAAGTCAGCCTCATATGGTGGCTCCACTATCCCTCATTAGAACGTTTGGTGATGCAGATGTTTTTTAAATATAAATGTTTACCAAGCACATATTGGATATCAGCTTCATTCATTCAAAATCACTCCCAGCATCACATTCAAAAACTACTACCCAAACCTTTTTAATTGATTAGTTATAGGAGGCATATGGGTGGGGGAGTCTACGACCCCCACCATAGTGTACTCCAACTATCAATCAGATTCAAAATTTCATTCACACCTATATATATATATAAGGTGTGGTGGAGCTATTGTTAACCTATTTAAAATTTATCTAGGTTAACATTTTCGCTCGAAACAATCTCACCCAATTCGACTTTGAAGATGGGCATTTCTTTTTAAATATCTTCTAAGTGTAGTTTCAGATATTTGCATATTTTCCATGACCTCTTTTATGTCAGCTCGGCCACTAAAACCATTCTTAGCAGCGGCGATGTTAAAGGCATCAACTAATTGCTGTTTCTTTTTCTCTTTAGCTGACTGCTTAGCCTTATTCATTTTGTTAAGACCTTTTTCTTGAGCATCTTTGAACATAGCCATAGATAAGAAGCCACTATCATCGACTTTCATGAATTGGATATTCAAACCATGATCAACGGCTAAACTGAGGGAACTCACTGAGCGTACCTTCCATTCTCCATGCAGTACATTGGCTAGTATCAACTGGAGCCCCTTCAAGTTTATTTTCATCCAGGTTCTCCGCTTCGATTTCTAGCAAGTCAATCAAGGCATCTGGGTCACGAGCAAATACACCGGAACCTGATGCACGGTCCATAGACCGCTTACCAGTTTGATTACCCTTAGAATGATGGTGACAATAGATGACCGCACATTTTAGCTCAGTACATACCTTGTCAAATTGTCTACAGAAATTAGCCATTTAGTCTGCACTGTTTTTCATCACCAGTAATTGCTTTGTAGATAGGGTCCAATAATGATAGCCTTGTACCCTTTCTTTTCAGCTCTACGGTTAACTAGGCTTCAGTGGTCATGAGTGACTTGCAGAGAGGTTTCCAAATGGATATCTTGTCTAGGTTATTCGGTGCCAGTGCAGTGCTTCATATACATCCTTAAACGGTGTAAGCATGATGCACGATCAAGTTCTAAATTTACATATAGGACTTTACCCTGTGCACAGTTGAACCCGAACCACGGTCTACCTTCAGCTAACGCAATACATAATTGGATAAGTGCGAATGACTTGCCGGCTTTAGATAGGTGCGATTAACATCTTATGACCTTCACGAAGGATACCATCAATTAAAGCTAGGGTGCAAGCTCGGGCATATTATCCCCAAAGTACTTTCTAAATCTTCCGGCTCAGGTAAGTCATCATTAACAGTAGCTATCCATTCTTCCCATTCCTTGAATGACTCTTTACCAATATTCGTAGCAATTAAGAATTGAGGTTTACCGGCACGCATAACACCAGGCATGCGTGACAACCGGCTAGGGTTTTTGTTCTGTTTATCAACCTTGAACCCATTCTTCTGCACGATTTGATACAAGAAGTCTACTCGATTACGGTACTCAGAATAATCATTAGCATCGATATGTACGATAGCGTGGATACTCTTACCACCGCTATATACCATAGCTGCAATCGGTAACTCTAACTGCTCAAGGATAGCCTTTTGCTTTCCGAGTTCCATATTGTCAGACCTCGATAAGTGCAAATTTAAAGGATGATACGTTATCATTCTTAACACCTTTACCATCCAATGCATTAAATCGTATCCATGCGCCCGCTTCTTCGTCTAGGGTACCTATTGCATCATCGACTTTATTATTCGCCCGCAGAGCGTCTAAAAATTTGATTTTGTGTGCGTCCATAACTTCCTTTTAGTTGGAGATTTGAGCTCGGTACCGTCCTTATCTTGATGTACATATACTCGTATTTACATAGCCAACATAATCGTCTGGCTCAAACAACAGCTGTAGGTACTTTGTTAAGTCCTCACACGTTGTTCTTGAGGATAGTGCTTTGGAATGTCAATGTCAGAGGCTTCTACCCAGGTCTTATCAATAATTTTGTATGGATCCGGATTAGCCATAACCATTGTTCCAAATGGGACTGCTATTTGTATCCCATTGAGTACTACGGTTAGATGTCCATCCATTCTCTTTCAGCCATCTGAGTGATTGTAGCGCCTGTAATTTGTTTACCTGTGTAAGCACCGAACGAATTCCATTTAGCTTCACATTCACCAGGATGGAAGACTGCTCACCATCATTAGATGAGCCACTCTTCCCATACAAAACATTTGGATATCCTTCATGGTGAAAGTGCAAAAGGTACTACGTTTAGCTATTCTTCGTAGGAGCTAATCGACTGGGTCCGATAAACTCCAATACTTCTCTTAAATCTAACTTCATTCATGTTCCATTTGCACTCCTTTATGATGGTTGGTACGTTGCAGGTTTAACTCCTTTCGGTATTCTCCAACCACTGCACTAATTCGACTTATCATGTTAGAAGCTTGGGTATAGTCCAAGTACCAACATTTTTAAAGCCTTTATTTTTCTAAGAATCTAATTTGTTTCGGAGTGGATAACCCCTCCGCTTTACGTTTAGTGTAATCTATCGATGAGCATGGATGCTTTACCGGCATCTTCGATAGTATCCGGATTAAGCCCAAAGTCCTCGATAGTTTTCTTTTGTTTGTCTGTAATACTTGATACTTGCCACCCGAATGTAGGTACATAATGGGTTAGATCCTCAGCTTGAATAGAGAATTCAAACTGTAATGGGTCTACTAACTAGCTTTTTCTTACGCATTGCAGCAAGTTCTTTAGCAAGTGCTGCTTCACGCTCAGCCAGTACATCACGTTCAGCCTCTTCTTCTGCCTCCTCTAATCCCATGCTTGAAGTTTCAAGTATTTCAGTCATCTTAATGGCCACATCATCAGACTTAGCTATTAAATGAGCAGGCCTGCACAGAGAGTGCTTCTCGTAGTGCCATAGGAAGTCGAGCACTAATAAGTGGTCTTTTCCTTCGCATAATCTAGTACCACTTACCAATCATTTGCGTATATAACGCTCTTGATTTAGTTGGTCTAAGTACTATCACGCAGTCTACACTAGGGCAGTCCCACCCTTCGAGTGAGTAGCATTGAGTTACGAGCGCATGTATGTTTATCATTGGCGAAGTCTTCTGTATTTCGTTGCTGGTCTTTACTATTACCATTTACTTGGCAGCATTAAATCCACGTTCAATGAGCATCTTGCAGAACTTTTGACTCGTTTCAATGAGTGGTAAGAATACCACTATTTTTCTATCTTTGTAGTCAATTAATGTATCAGCAATTTGTTCTAAGTATGGATCTAATACTCTACCAATATCACCGGCTTGGAAGTCACCTGCGGTAATCTTTACATTAGTAAAGTCGATGTGTAGTAGTAATGTTTGTACGTATCTTCACCAGGTAGCCACTACTAATAGCATCACGTGAGGTATATTCATAAGCTAGGCTATCGAATACCTTTCCTAAGTTCTGCATATCTGACCCTATCTGGTGTAGCAGTAACACCGGGAGTATATCGGCTGTGTCAAAGTAGTTTAATATAGCTTGATAGCTACTTGATAAAGCATGATGTGCTTCATCTATAATGATCGTGTCAAAGTAGGATTTACTAAATAGAGTTAGCCGGCTGTCACGGCATAGGGTTTGTACAGAACCGACTATGATGCGGTCCCATTTACCTATGCATGACTGCTCAGCCTTCTCCATTGCTGTAGTCAGTCCGGAGGCTTGCATGATTTTATCTGACGCTTGCTGAAGTAGTTCTTCACGGTGTGCCAGAATTAATACACGCTTACCTCTGCGGACTGCTTCCTCAGCAATCTTGGCAAAACATATAGTCTTGCGTTAACCGCACCCCGTTGGTAACACCAACAGGGTACGTCTATTACCTTTCTCCCACTCTGACCATACGGCATTGACTGCCTCTGTCTGATAGGGTCTTAATTCCATTAGAAGCCTCCGAAGCTATCGCCTTTAGGTTGAATGAATTTCTTGATTTCATTGGCAGTACCTTGTGTACCGTCATTCTTTTCATACAGTCTGTGGCTCAGTTCAAATTGACCAGTTTTGCCAATTAATAAGTCAGGATTTGCCATAAACTTTTCACCTGGTTTAGCTAAACCAGTAGCAATGAATACATTAGATACCTTCCACATCATGGAGGGAATCCAATACAATCTTTCAGTGACTTTATTCTTACCTTGGGCACCACCATCGGCTTCTAATGTAATAACTGCTTTAGGTGTGTTAGCCGGAATTTTAGCAGTGGCTACATCTGTATAGCCTTTTTCTACGTTAGTGATTACGAATGGATATACACCTGCAGGAAGTAATGTAAATTCTTTTTACCTCTGCTACTACTTCGGAGTTAAAACCCTAATGCTTCAGTTCCTAATTGTTCAAATGCGCTGCTCATAATCTGCTACCTCGTTTCTATTTATTAATGAATTCAACAATTTTGTCCCACATAGGGATAATCCAACCTGTTACGAACGCTGGATCATAATTTTCAAATGGAGTACCTTGTGGATATTTACCACGAGCTACGACTACAGATTGAACTTCGATCTAATGTCACGCCATCTTTTAGCCATTAAGTCCTTCAAAGGTTTAGGGATAGCTGTTTCAACTAATGGTGTTTCATCTGCTTTAGCTTCAGGCTTAGGTTCAGCCTTTGGCTCTTCCTTAGGTTCTACCGTTAGTTCCTTCTTAGTCATTACTTCGCCAGTTTGTTGTTTTTAGTGCCTCAACTACTTCTGGTGCGTAGTCCTCGGTGCTAGCATTGGCTAATTCATTAGCTGCAGCAGTTGGTAGTACATCATCTGGGATAACGTGAGCGATTTGGCTATATTCAAATGGCATCACATCAGGTAACCCATGGCGGTTTTTAGCATCCCATGCAGGGGAATGTGTAGCGTACATTAAACGCTTACCATTGACTGCCTTTTTCTTATTAGTAGTTGATGTTATGATTTCGTTTTTGTAGTTAGCGAAGAGTACCATATCCGCTCATTCTTTAATAAGAGGAGAAGTTTGACTACCTGTTTTCTTCCCAAGCTTTAGTTCAAAGCGATCATATGCACCAAGCTCGTCCGGTTGTTCAAACTTACGAATTTGTGTATGCGCAGTGAGTACTACATTCATACCGGCATCAATTACTTCATCAAGTAAGTTAAGGAAGCGTCCCATTTCTTCACGTACGAATACGTGCCATGACGCCAAGGAACTCTTCAATACCTTTCTTTTGATGTTGAGCACAGATATGCTCTACGCATAGTTGCTCAGCCCAGTCGATAGTATCAATGACTAATGTTTGATACCCACCTGGCATCATGGCGAATTCCTTAATAAAGGAGATAAACATTGTCCATGATGTAGGCTTTTCAGTACGTGCCACATCTGGGTGGTCTGTACTGCCTTCCGTGTCAATAAAGACAGGGAGAAGGGAAGTGACTAGCGAAGGTGGTTTTACCAATACCCCTCGGTACCATACACAATACATTTTTGTGCTCTTTTTCTTTTTCACCAGTAGTAATATTCATTAAAATTCACCCCAATCATCTGTTACTTTAGGTTCTTCTATTTGGTCTTCTTTAGGTTCTGCTTTAGGTTTAGATTTAGCCTTAGTAGTTTTACCTGTAGTGCTGAACTCTTCGCCCTTAATGTGGCCATCTTCAATGATGATGGAGCATTCATCTAGGTTGTTCGTAACGCGAGTGGCGATAACTTGTAGCCCCTCTTTCTCCAACCACCCACCGAATTCTTTCATAGTATCGATGTCCATTTGCTCCATTTTGTCCATTAACACAAATCCACATTTAGGGTTAAGTGCTCTAACGATGGCTGTACTACTTTTTAGTTGCTCAGCACCGCTCATACAGTCCCACTGTTTACCGTTGTAGATAAGCACCCCTTCCTGGATAGATAACCCTGGTAGTGGCATATCCACAGATTCAAGCAATTTATTTTTACGATCACGAATGTCTTGGATGTCATCCGTCAATTCATCGTATTCTTGTTTAAAGTCTGCAGCTTCTTGTAAAGCTACGTTGGCGTTCTTGGTTAGCTCGTACTTTAGAGTTGATTTCGTCTACATTCTTGATTTGTTCTTCAAGCTCTGCTGTAGATTCGTCCTCTAGGTCTTTAGCTGCAGTCGTTGCGATATCATAATCTTCAGCTAGTTGTGTCTGTTTAGCTTGAAGTTCTTCGAGTTTTCGTTGAGCTTCATCAACTAAGTTATTAACTGTCACCATCTGAGCCTTGATAGCAGACACGTTATTACGTTTCTTTTGGTTCTCAGCGTTGCGAAGAAGGATATCTTGTTGCTGTTTAATGAGTTCCGATGCACTGATAGGTTCTTGTGGAACTTCATCATATGCAGGTAACTCTTTAGCGTATTTGTCTTTTTGGCTTGCAATTTTAGCCTATGGAATGACGTTTAGCGTATACCTCTTGGTATTCACCTTCGAGTTTCTTTTTAACTCATCTTCTACGCCTAATAATTGAAGTAATTCATTAGCCTTATCTTTGTCGCTCATTTCCATAAACTTAGGTAAGTCTAAAAGGCAAGCTGACCAATAAAGGTATCTAAAATCTTTTGGCCAGACTTCTTTCCTTCTGGATCCAATACTTTCAGTGTGCTATTAGCACCAGTTCGTGTTACTACGAGACCATTGGATAGCTTGACTTCTAATTTAGGTGGATTATAACTGCCTTCACGTGCAGCACTTGAAGGCTCAAATTTAACGCCACCAAGCGCCCAGGCGATGGCATCTAATATAGATGTTTTACCTTTACCTATTCTTTCCACCAATGACTCATAGACCATTTTCTGTAGGTTCATATGAAACTGCTTTGACGCGTTTAACGTTCTCCAATTCAAAGGAGTTGATTTTTATTTTGTCCATTATGTTTACCTTTCTTGTATTAGTAATCTTGTACTTGGAATATTGTTTCGATTGGAACTTTAAGCCCATCTGCAATTAGGACCGCAGTTTTAAATCTAGCCACTTTCTCGTCTCTAAATAGCTATATAGTGTGACGAAATGCACTCCACATATTTCAGCAGCGCCTTGTACATTTAGTTTCCTTTTAGCTAGTAAGGCTTTGAATTCATCATGCTTTAACTTATATCCGAATCTGTTTCCCCATGAATTTTGCTTTATGGTCGTACGTTTAAATAAGCAGTTAAAGGACATTCGTAGGTTTTTAGCTATGAGTTCAGCAGTTGCTACACGGCAACACTCACCACGATTTAGCTTTGCAATTCTAGGGCTAATACCGATTTCATGGCACCATGTAACAAACCCGTATGGTGTGCGTTCATAGACTAACTCCTTTAGATCAAGTCCCTTTCTTAATACAGCCATGTGCATCACTGGCTGTGGACCACTATAGTCTTTCATAACTAATCACCTCACCAAATAGAACAGGGATTTGCACTTGAAATATAGATGCTATGGCGTGAGCTGTTTTGTGGTCTACCCGATTACCAAGTAGTAACCGTCTAATGGTAGACTTTGATAACTCAGCTGCATCCTGGATAGCTCTTTGAGTTTTGAACTCATCTGACTTTATCGTCTCACAGCTTGTAGAACACATCCTGGCGTAGTCTGTAGTTCCGCTCAGTGCGTGCTATACAATCGTTCCTTTAGATATTTAATGCGTTCATGTTGGGTAGCAGATATGATCAACAAGCCACCTAACATGATTTGCATTAAGAACCCTCCCGAATGATACTCGGTCAAGTTCTAAAGAGCCCATAGCTCCGATAATTAAGATGAAGCCGATTACTTTTTATCGCTGTAAGCATTTCTACACCTCGTTGAGTTAATAAATGTGAGCTTCTTTTGAACTCTTTATCAATTTTGCTAGCTGTCCATCCTAGCGTGTTAGCTAGGTAGAAACGGAAGCCTTCTTTATCGATGGAGAAGGTTCTTCCTTTCTTACCTTTGGCATTGCCAACATTGAGCGAATGGGAACTTGTCCCTGGCGATACACTCACGTACCGCCGTTAGTGACCACCCCAGTACAGTACCATTTGGCAAACTGCGATTGTTTTTCTTTATCATGACTACCTCCTATTTAGTAACTAATGCTTTTAATTCAGCTACTTCCTTACGAAGTTGTTCAAGTTCGCCATTCTTAGCTTGTGGCTCATATTCGGAACCTTTACCTGTACGGAAGGCAGCATTGATATTGAATTGAGTTTCACCGCCTAGAGTGATACCAAAGCCTAAGCGTACTTTTTCGTTAGGGCTATAAAACGCACCGAGTGCTACTGCATTAGCATTTCTATAGTGACCATAGCTAATAGCGAAGTTACCTTTATCATTCTTGTTGTATTCAAGAGGATGTAGACCTGCTAATGCTGCGGAGCTTGCACCTAATTTATTCATGCGTTGAGATACGTTGTTGAAGCGGTTGCCTAAGTTATCAATGCGTTGGTTAGTATCAGACACACGATCATTTACTTGGCTAATTGCGTTAGTGTTAGCGTCTGTTTTAGCTACTAAGTTATTTACTGTATTAGCTGTTGCATTTGCCTTACCTTTAAGGTCTGCGATGTCTTTTGTGTTTACTTTCACTTGACCTTGGGTAGTAGTTAGTGCGCCTGTTAGATTGTTAATAGCAGTAGTGTTAGTGTTAACAGTGCCTTCAAGGTTATTAATGCGGTTAGTGTTAGCGCCAATATTATTAGCATTTCGATTAATTTGTTGAGTATGTCCATTTACTGTGCCTCCAATGGTATTAACTTCATCTACTACTGCGTATAGTTGGCTACCGTTAATAACATCTAGGCTGTCTGCTTCAACTCTGCCGGCGCTAACGTTTTGTAATTGTCTATTGTAGTATGTAACACCACCTGCACCTGCACGGTTACGAGAGCCGAAGCTAACCACACTAGCCGGTTGTTCTCCTGCGAAGATATGACGTGTACCGTTGATGTCGATACCATCTACCCCGACCGGATCATCTGTAACAGAGTTTGTACCAATAGCTACGGAGTTTTGTTTGTCTGCGATAATGTTGTTCCCTACACCAACTGCGTCCCAAGCGGTTACTACAGCGTGAGTACCTAGCGCCATTGCACCTTGGCCACCGACAGTACTGTTAGCACCAATTACAGTTTGTTCTTGACTGTTATCTACGCTTGTGTTGTTATAGCCAATAAATGTACTTTGTCCGGCATTGATAGTACCGTTATTAGAACCGATTACTACGTTGTTATCACCTACCACGTTATTATCACGGCCAAGAACAATAGTGCTTGCGCCACTAACAGTTGTGTTTACGCCTAATGCAGCACTGTTATAGCCACTTACTGTAGGTGCCGTTGTATTAGGCTCTACAGGGCATGTAACTACGCCAGATGCGAATACGTTAACCGCCAATGCGGAGATGATAGATGTTGTTGCGAGTACTTTATTTGTTTTCATGGATAATTACCTTTCGTTGTTGTATGCTTAGTTAATCGAATTATTTTTTGATTGAGCCTCTTCGGTATTTGCGGTACCGAGGGGGCTATTTTGTGCGTCTAGCGTAGAGTGTTTGACCATTCTGTCTAACAGGTAACGCGCGTTCCTTAGTGGTCATTTCTTTTGTAAGTGGACACCAATGCGATCCTTACACTAATCAAATCTGCTACGCTTTGAACTTCTTCCAAGTAGCCATTATCAAGAGTACTTATGATGTACCTATCTAATGCTGCGACTACTGGAGCTATGTCCGGTACTTGTTGTTTCATAGTGAATACCTCCTTTTATAACTCAATTCGATATTTCGTATTACTCGGTAAAAAAAAGAACTTCAAGAGGAATGTCAGCCCCCATAAGATTTTTAATCCGTACGCATTCATCATAAGTTAATGGATATTTACCGTTTAACTTATCCAGAATGGTTGCGTATCGAAACTTCAAGCTTGTCCGCTAGTACTTTTCGACTCCAACCTAGTCTTGCGAGTTCGGCGTTTAGATTTGGATACATGTATTCACCTCCCTTTACCATCTCTTAGAATACGATATTTCAATAGTTACAATTCGAAATATCGTATTTCTTTATATCATCATCATAATACGATATTTCGAATTTGTCCAGTTTAAGCTTGTTTATGATTTGTTAATGAAAGTATTTTAATTACGAAATATCGTATTTAAATATTGATATTTCGTAATCGATGTATTATTATATATATATGAGAGGACTATATGACTAGGGTGATTACTATGACGAGAGAGACAATTTTTAAAAGAAAAATATTAGAAATAGATACAATTAAAGGTTTTGCTAGAATTGACATGCCTTATACCACTTTATATTCTATTTTGAATAACGTGGGTGGCATCTATAGATAACGTGTTAAAAATTTGTGAGGGCTAAATATTCCTGCAGATATGTTAGAAAGCAATTTGATAGCCAAAATACTTTTAGTTATGATGAAGAATTAATATCTTTACAAAAGGAACTATAAAAGGTTTAGAGTAAGGCTGAAAGACAACAGTCAAATGACTTTATTAGTTTCCTAAAGTCAAAACATGCATTCGAATATGCAGAGGATGATGATCTTGACTAATAATCTTGTAAGTACGATAAAAGAGGCGACTATTACACGTAAGTTAATAAGTGATGAAATTAAGCTAACACCTAGAATGGTAATTGAATATTTAATAAAACATGTTTGTGTTAGAAAACTATAAACAAGGTGCGCAAGCTCCGGAGTATCTCCTTTTAATAATAGGAATGTATACACAATCATCCGATGCAGCGACCTTATATTTACCTAAAACAAATGATTTGTATATCTTATACGATTCAGAAATAAAAACAAAAGAACGTAAACTATGGAGTCTATGTCATGAAACTGGACACATAATTAGGGGGCATCATTTACAGAAAATGAGTGATCCAGAGTTAGTCAAATCCCCTATTTTAGAGTTGGAAGCAAACACATTTGCTAGGGAGCTATTAGCGCCTGCCACTTTAGTATATGGTTTTATTTCTAGGTATAAAACAGAGGGTCCTAATATTGAAGATTTTTACTTTGCCTACAGGTATGTTTTTGGGTTAAGTAAATCAGCTGCTGCATTATCTGCTAATATACTTTCACACGAGGGCCATCAGATTAAAAACGATTTATCTCTAATTCAACAGTATGGCGTCAAGCTAAATAATCTATTTCCTTATATTAGTACGCAAAGAGATTACCATTATTTAGTATCAGCTATGTGTAAAACGGAATACGACCACGTTAAGAGAGCTTACGATTTAAATAAGCCTTTTAGGGAGGGCCTATTTAGTAGTTCTGTGTTTTAAATTTAAGGAGAGATAAGTATGAACAAAAGAGTGTTAGTAACAGCTATTTTAGGGTAATGTATGGCTGTATTTGTAGGGTACGTAATAACTGATTACCATCAAAATACATCTAATCAAGCAGCTTATGCCGCATCAGAAGACGCTCGCAAAGCGCAGGAAGAAAAGGACAAGGAATCCGAGTTGACGAAAAAGGCTGATGCAGAAAAGGAAATATATACTATTCTAAACAAATACAAACTTTGAATATGATCAAGTAGACAGGGAATATAAATTCTACAGTTCAAGTCAAAGAGACGATACAACTGAATAACTCTGTATCATGGGTTGCTTTCGTTGACTCCTCTGGTCATTTAACAGGACCTTTTGTCAAATTTGTTACTTTCGCTCCATTAGATATATCTGCAAATTGGATATTTTGGGATAAATTAACGTTCTCCAGTTCTGCAGGTAAATATGATTACACAATGCGTGGCGTCATTTGCGGGGCAAAGCGGTGGAGGCAAAAATATTAGATTAGATGATCTCCGGAACCTATGAGTATGCCTTGCTAACAGTCGAAAATAGATGAAGGATTGCGCATCTTAACGCAGGGTGATAATCCAATCATCAGATATCGCGGATCACAATATTATAAAGACTACGCCCTATCATCTGAAGAAGTTGAACAGTTAAAGACTGCGCTAGTACCCTTTTATAAACGCGGAGATATTGTTGATAAAAACTTAGATGTAAATAAGCTATCTAAATAAAATAATCCCTACCTACTAGCTAGATAAGGTATAAAGCGACACCGAATAAACGATGCCGCCGCTTAAAACCAAATACACGGTGGTGTATTTAGTTTTTCCTATACACATATTATACTACTTCCGTGCAAGAATTACCATAGGAAGGTGTATGAAATTATGGCCATGAAACGTGCCAACGGTTCTGGATCCGTTTACAAAATGAAACATAAACCCTTACGCAAGCCTTACCGTGCAGTCGTAACGATTGGATACGATGAGGACGGTAAGTGTGGCTAAGACGATAGCTATTATGCTAAATCAAAAGAAGCTTGGGACGCCTTATCAGAGTATGGTATCTCACCCCTGAAGTTTGAAACAAAGAAAGTCTTATTCAGTGAATGTTGGCGTTGGATGATAGCTGACAAAGAACGGAAAGGAATAGATGTCAAAAAAGGCGGATATTCGACCGCACAAGCGAAGTTAACATCGATTTGGAATAAACCTATACAAGAGATTAAACTCGTGCACCTACAGGCTATAATCGACGAAAATAGCCATTTAAGTCGTTCATCTATAGCTATTATATTAAAAGGCTTGAACGGTGCCTTTGAGTCTGCTAGTTAAGAACGATATCATCGTTCAGAACTATGCAGCACTACTCGAGTTAAAACCGGCTGAGAAGTCAGACGACATATAGCCGATTTACAGAGGATGAAATTCAAATCATATGGGAACACGCGCACCTGGATATGCAAGCTCTTATTAATGTATATCTACTCCGGTATGCGTCCAGTAGAGCTACTATCCATTAAGCTTGAAAACGTGCACCTAGATAAACGATATATCATCGGCGGTGTAAAAACAAAAGCCGGCAAGGATAGATTGATACCTATTGCCGACTGCGTTATGCCTTTTTATCGCGAAATTTACGCCAAGGCGAGCGTTTCTAAATCTGATGCACTTATCCCTCAAGGGTACACGTCAAAGTACCTAGGAAGCCAATAAAACGATTTTTGTAAAGAGGTCGGTATCATCGACCACTTACCACGATACTAGACATACGTTCGTAACCTTGGCCAGTAATTATGGAATGGATCGTTATGTTCTAAAAGCTATTGTTGGCCACACGCAAAGTAAAGACATCACCGCAGATGTGTACACCCATAAAACGATTGAGCAGTACATCGAAGAAGTAAATAAAATACCATCATCATTTAGTTAAAGGTTGTGCAACGGTTGAGCAACGCACACAAATTTTAACTATTTTTAGAAGAAAAAGCACAGTACCTATACGCATAAGTACTGTGCTTTGTGCATTTGTAGAACTGTATAGTATTATTTGAGTACAATTTTAATAGTGCTATAAAACCTCTTATTTACTATATTTATAAGGTTTTTATTTTCATAAAGTTGAGTAACAGTTGAGTAACGCTTGAAATTTTTAGGAGCAATTTAAGCATTTATATAATATATACTATTATATAACTTCTTACTCATTTTCTTCTATTATTTCATAAGATAATAGAAGATCATCAATTAAATTTATTTTTCTTTTCCATATAGCCCTTTTCCGATTCCTTGGCGAGTTACAAGCCACATTTTCTGAGACTTTCTAAACTCACCTTCTAAAAATCCATTCTTTACACTACTCTACAATTTTGTTTAAGTGAATCGGCAGTAACATTCCATCTTTCACCTACCTCTTGTGTAGTCATTACATCATCTAGTTTCATTACAGTACTCCTGTTATTACTAATAAAATTATAGACCAGATAATACAAAGGCAATAATATAATTATTAAGTTAATCTTGAAATCATATGCCTGCCATTGGTATAATAGTTAGGAAGATTGGGGGCTCTTTCGAGCCCCTGTGGTTACTGATTTAATAACTGTATTATCGCGATTGCAAGTTGGATAAGTGCTGTTATTATCGGTAGCCACTTTTTTATTATCTTCCTTAACTTCTTCAACGGCTTCACCTCCTTCCTTATGTTTATATTACCCTATACCGTGTATAAAGTCAAGTATTTATTATGATTTTTACAAGAAAAAAAGAGCCTACTAACTTAGAAAGTATCTAGGTTAGTAGGCTCTTTCAATCTTCAGCTATAAACAATTGCTTTACTACTCAACTGACAACTAATAGTTGATAGTTGCGTGTATCCACCATTACACGCTATGGAGATAATTGGATCACCTCTCTATCGATGAATCACTACTCCGATTACTGCTCCCGCTCCCACCATTTGAGATAGGTTGCGTTGCATCCGTAGTCGTTTGATTGTTCTCTTGTCGTTCTCTATTTGCCCTTTCAATTCGGTCAATGAGTTCTGCATTTCGGACAAGATAACTTCTTGCTTCATGGATAGCATTTTGGCTTTCATCAATTCGGTTTCCAATGTCGAGATTGTATTGTGTGCTTCGTTCAATTCTTCCCTTTGCTTCATGACTAAGGACTGTGCCTCGGTCAATGGCAGACTGGATGTCTCGATTAAGCTTAATGCTTTCTCGTTGTTGCTTTTCAATTCGTTCCACTGTGTTAAGGGAATCGTTATGGTTGGTTCCACTTGGCTCGTGGAAGATGTACCAGAGGCAAAAGATGGAGAGGAGCACAATAGCACCGATAATATAATAAAGCTTAGGATAGCCAGTAACTGTAGACTTGATTTTTTCATACATATATACCCCCTATATATTACTGCCCCATTGCTGAGCGTAATATTTAGCTTTCATTCGTATTATATCGCCACCACTACCAGGTTCATCACCTTGACGGACTACCCATAAGTCCCAACGCTCACATGTAGTTGTTGGCCCATATGGATCATGTCGTAAAACCCCGTCCATGTTATCCGCTGCCTCAGCATGAGTTAACACATTACTGATACTAGCGGGTAGTCCTAGGTCTACGCATAATACTGCAACTACTTGCGCTAGTGCTTCAATTTGTGCCGCAGTCGGTGGATAATCACCTAAGTCATTTACCCATTGAGCTCCATAGGCACAATCTAAGGATATACCTATAGCTCTGCCATTACGCATCCATGTGTGGCTTTTGTGGTCTGTCAATTCACCGTCAATGTAAATATTCCCGCCACCATCAATATTGATATGGTAATCGTCAAATTGTTGGTTATATCGTCCTGCAGTCCAGTGTAGGTATACTTTATCAATATAACCTACAGCCCTACTGCAGTAATCGTTTAAGTCACTTAAACTAACGTTTATCATCCGCACTCCCCCTTTCCATCATAGGCGGTCCCTTTGGTTGTTCCTCTAGCTTATCAGGTACACCGTTACCGTCCTTATCTATCCAAAGGGCTAAGAACCCTACAAGGGCAGTTAGTACGCTTGGTATAAAGATATGGTCAATAATATTAATACCTGTGCTAATTAATTTCCCTGTTTCATCGGATACATACCCTGTGGCGAACGCCATTACATATTCGATGACTACTAACAATATAGGTACTAGCATGACGAGGACTAATGCCCTCGTTGCTAATACACCTGTAGGGTGGATATTAGCCACCCTAACAGATTTAAATACTTTCTTAGCGCTGTCCATGAGCTGAGGTGGTATGATCATGTAATTCCTCCCTTAACTCATTAATTCGCTTTTTCCACTGGATTCTAGCTTCGTGGTTAACATCATGAAGGTAGCCTCCGATTTTACACGTTCAGCACGTGAGAGTTTCATATCCTCTTTTAACTCATTAAGAGTATCAAAGAGTGTATCCCACTTACTCGTGAAGGATATATTATCCTGTATTCGTTGTGCTTCCAAACGGTCTAATAGCGGTACTATCAGAAGCCGATATCCTGCACCTGCTACGATGCCTACGATAGTTAATGTCGTAAGCAAGTCGTTCAACTCAAACTGCCAAGTCCAGATGAGATATGCACTCTTTGCTCTGTGCTAACTAATGATTGAGGTATGGATTATAAATGGTCCTCGTGGACGTAAGTGCCACCATTCCATGTAAATTCGAGCCCATCAAGCGCCAATTGTTGACTTCTTAATCCAGTGTTAACTGTAATAGTGCCTTGTGTTCTGTCAGTTTTGAACGAAACATTTTCAGGTTGTTTAACAATAAATGATAGACCATTGTATTTATCTTCTTCAGTGCTATTATCAAGGATTGTTTTCTTAGCATCACTAATAATTTCGAGCACCTCAATATTGGCTTTAGTCCATTTACCTAACCAGTTAAAGGACCCACCGTTATAACCACTCAAGCGCAACACTAATTTCTTACCATACTTAGTGAATTTTGCACCTGTTGCGTCTGTGTATGTGTCATCAGCCACAGTAGTCTCAAGACCTTTGATAGAGATAACGCCTACTTCACGGTCTGCAAGGTCAAAGTAGGATACTTTGATATCATCTTCTCCAAACGCTTTGATAGGCACACGCATATTATCACTTTCAAATACACGTTTTTCACCGCCATTTACAGACACATTGAAAGTGAGGTTCCCTTTAAAGTCGAGAAACTCTTGACCGGCTACTGGTTGGAAGTATTCGAGTTGTTTGGAGAATTCCACGTGGATAGTATCGCCTAAAATCTCTACTAGCTTAGCCAATACTGTATCTACACTTGCATCAGGCAAGTACACGTTTTTTTGTTTCAATAAGTCTGCTGCTTTTTCAGCACTGCCCGCATCACCTTTCAAGGACCTTTTACGCTTTTGGAAATTCGCTATCTTTCTCTTTAATATTTTGAGCCGTCTCTTCCGCGCTACCTTTATCACCTTTAGGACCACGTAAGCTATCTAACCAGTCTTGCTCGGAACCTTTGAAGCCGTGAGCTACTGCGATAGCATAAGCAGATTTACCCAAGCCCTCCAATAATGGTAATGTTGTTTCTTTGTCAAATTTAAGTGTTAAAGTATTGTTTGTTTCAGCCATGATAAGTTACCTCCCCTTACTCATGCATAGAAATATCCGGCACGATCGTAATCGTACCTTGACCAATCTTTAGCCAGTGTTCGTCATTATAAAGAAATGCGTCATAGATATAATCGCCACCCTTTATTTTCTTCTCCGCTGACTCTTGGTAGAAATGAAAAACCTTACCTGTTTTGACTCTACCACGAGATGTAACTCTAATATCATATCGTCATATGGGCGCTTGCGAATTTTACAAGCGCCTTTGTATTGACTTAACGTCATATCGCTATCTGGCGGTACAACATAACTGATACTAAAGTCATCGCCACAGTTTAGGGTTAAATCTTGTTCGACCATATGTCCTCCTTGTTTATCGTCTAATCTATGGTTTGTAACACTACTTTTTCACCAATGAGTGAACGTATAGTTCTCAAAGGATATGATGATGATCAGCTATCATCCTTTGCGGTAGTCATCTACTACCGCTCTGTGATTTGACACAACAGCCTGATGATCATTTAATCCAATGGTTGGCTTAGTACTTCCATCATCTTCGCTCGAGACTTTTAGACTGGAAATATCATTGTGCAATCATCAATTCTTCGTCCATTAGCAATAGCCCATTTTTCTCGCCCCTCTCTAGTACCACCTGTTACGTCACTATAATCTTCAGTCATTTTATATCCCACAGGAATAAACGTACATTGAGACTCTGTAAAGCCTTCTAGTAGGGGACAATAGTCGCCATGACGTACTTTGTAGATTTGTACATCGATGTTTCTAATCTTGAATCCGGCTTGCATAATCGACTGAGCGTCAATACGTGAGCCTGTAATATTGGCCCCTACGATGTTACCGTTAGCATCAACTTTGAATGTACCGGTTTTATTTTGGATCGTACCGCCGATAATCTTACCGCCTGTTACAGTCCCAAGGTTACCACTAATCGCGCTTAACTCTCCGACGTCCATCTTATCTGCAGACACGGCTTTAGCAGCGAGCATCTGTCTAGTAATGATGTTCTTGTCAAATAGAGCGTTCCCAGTTACATGAAGTAACTTGCCGTCAATCCTTGTTCCTGTGGAGCTTAGATTAATACGACTGATTAACTCATCGCCATTTAATGCTTTTAATTTCAAGTCAATGCCGTTTTCTAATTGGCTGAATTGAGTAGCCATATTAGCGGTTAAGCTTTTAACTTGGGTAGAATACGCATTAGCCGTCTTTGTGAGCTCCTTAATCTTATCGTCCATAGCCTTAATGCCAAGGGATTCCTTGTCAATTAAAGCCGGGTCAATACTAGCCGGTACAGAGCTACCAATAATATTGGAGTATGTACCCTTCACCGAACACGTCATACATAGGCGACTTTAACATCGAATACACCTGGGTCATGAGGTATCATATTTACGTTTGTAGTAACGAAATACTTCTCTGTGCCGATGTAAATGTTAGCCCCGATACAAGTATCCGGTATGCTATCAAAGACCACGCTTATGCCTGTAATATTTCCTTTAACTTTGACATTCGTCGGAGCTTTAGGAACTACTGCGTTATAGTCTAGTCTAAGAGCAGGACCATAACCTTTAACAGGATTGTGTGCATAAACAAATACCGCACCTCTACGAGCCGATAACTTAATTTCAGAGCGAATGTCTGTAGTCTTGGCTAATAAATTATTGGACTGTCCAACATTACTATCAAGTCGAACTTCGTAGTAATCGATGTAGGTATTCTCTACTGGGTCCCATGCAGCAGTAATCGTCTTACCGATTTTTATTTCACCTTGAGCCGGTGCTTTAGGTGTAGCCACACTCTCAGCGGATACAGTAGCTGTGATACGAGCCTCAGCCTTACCGCTCTCATTACCAGATGTATCAATAGCAGATAGCTTGAATTGGTAATTACCAGTATTAGGAATGAAGTACGAGTAGGATGTACCGCCTCTATGCTTAATTAACACTACATCGTTGCCATCATATAGTGTGTATCCATGTAGGTCAGCCTCTGTATTAGGTTCCCATGATAAATGAAGTACACTACTATTTACTGCGTCCTGAGTTACCTTAAAGCCTTTAGGTGTAGCCGGTGGTATTTCCTTACCACTCACATACACCGCACGCTCCACACCTTCATACGCAGCACCAGTATTATTTGTGCATACAATTTTAACGTCGTAGTTAACGTCAGTAGCTACACTTGGAACAGTTACGCTAGTAGCACTACCATCTCAATACTTTAAACTGTTGCCACTCCTTAGCGGTTTACAGGCTTGTAATGACACGATGATATTTTTGGCCACCTTACCCCGTGGCAGTTGCCAAGTACCATTGATATCACAGAGCACAGTACCGTCCTTTAATGTCTTAACGTCAGCTAAGAGCACTAAGTTAATAACCTTAATTACATCGGACTTTGTTGTGTAGTCGATGATTGGCACTGATCCATCATCACCGGCATACAACTCAGGGTAGTATTCGATACAGGATATCTTACGAGTCATTTCAGAGTTGGACTTGCTAATGGATAATACCCTAAACGGTTTAGCTTCCTTGGTTGCCTCACCATAGGTGTATAAATCGTCGGTCTGAATAACTGCATTACTAGCAAGCGTTAATGTCCTACCTGTCACACCAGTTACGTTGTAAGACTCTAATGCATCCGTTTTAGCGTTACGCACCATAAGCCTGTAAGTCTTACCTTGTTCAAAAGTAACCTCTCTATCAAGGATTACTTTATTACCTGTGGCAGACTCTACACGACCACCCTGCCCCCAGTCGGTCACATCGTGTTGTAATAGGATTACATCCCCTATCGTGCACGCTATGGCGTCTGTGAATGCTTCGAAGGTACCAGTACGCACCTCGTACTTATTCGCTCTTAGGTAGTGCTTAGCGTAATTGTAGGCTTGGTCTACATCCACACATCCCATGAGTTCGACTTGCGCCGGACTAGCAAGGGATGTAGTCACGTCATACTCTTCGCTGAACACGGGCAGTACATCGCGCTCATAATCCTTAGCCTTATTGAGGAAGGATACCTCGATAGCGTTTGCCCTGGATGATGTAGCCTGGAACTCTTCCATGAATGAGTCCATCTTAATATTGCCTACAGTAAATAGTTGAGTAGGCGTAGCAGCATAATCGTAAATACAACTGAATCGAGTCCCTAAAGGTATTACCTTACCTCTACCTACGTTCTCAGCGTATTTAAGTGCATCCCATACTTGACTGGCATTGTCGTAAATGTAGTTAAATGTAATATGCTTTTCATCGCACTTATCCGCCCACGCTTTCGATGCGTCACATACAAAAGCGTTCTACGAAGAGCGCCTTTTAACTACATACTCATCGCCAATCTTACGGCAGCGATGAAGGATATCGTAGCAAGCCCATGACGGGTTATTAGCCGGTTTAGACTCATACGCTCCTGTGTAGGTATTGAACACCCATACTGTTTTACGTTCTTGTATCCATGTTACGTTTGGATCATTACCATTTAATTGGTCAGTAGCTAATGCTTTAATACCGATAAGAACCTTACCAGGATGGATGAAATCGTCATGGACAATCTGAGTTAACTGAGACCAGTATACTTTGTTCACATGCCAGTTAGAGTTACCGTCCTTATGTGCACATCGCATAGCGGACTTCATATTGTCCTGGTTCTCTACATCAGAACCCGAACACACGATAGATGGCTTTATTCGAGCTATCCTGATAACGCCGGTATATTGACTATTATCGATAGACGTTCTTGAATGACTGTTCCGTTTAAACCAACGATTATCTGTCTTTTCAAGCATGGCACTTTGGCCACCATTGTTACTAATCGGTAATGGTATCCACTCAGCAGAGCCAACTTTACGATAGCCACCTTCAATAGTGACTGACGTTTCACTTAGTCCCCCCTGGTCGTTTGAATAATACAAACCGTTAGGGAGTGATATAGTAACCTCTAGCGCGGTAGATAAGTTACCTTGCGTTTGGTGGATAGACCAGTCATTTGTTAGTTCATACGTTAATGGTTGATCAGCATAGTTATCATTGAAGTTAGGGATAATTTCTTGGTCGTTCGTACCAAGTCTTACATCGAGTTGAACTTCCTTGTAATTACCAATAGGGTTACCGTTTAATTTAACGTCTGTTATGGCGTCAATAGGGCCCTCACCGGCACAGTATAATAGGTTAAGATATTGCTTACTCCCATCGCTTGTTACGTGCGACGAGATATTAGCATACCGGCACCCTTTTACACTGCCATACGTAATGCTAACGGATGACCTTAGCAATGACGGTCTCATGCACCTGCCACCCCATACGTAGCGGACTGCTCTGTATTGGGAGTTATCTGTCTTAGGTGCAGCTATTTTTAGATGTGATCGCGTTACCAATCCATGCCTATAGCCATTGCCGTGAGCGTACGACCTAATACGCTAGTAATACCGAAGATAGCACCGGAGGCAATACCGGCAGTAGCAATAGATAAACCAATAGATAACAAGATAGCGAATGCTTGCTTTTCAAGTTTAGGTAGTACCACTACATAGGCTTCGTCTGTAGGTGATGCGGTATCATCTACTAACTCACCATTAATGGAGTACACCCATTTCGCCTGGTTCAGTGAAATATTGGTTGAGCGTCTTACCTTCAACAAAAGGCACAAGAGTCTCTTGTCTAGTGGTAAGGTCGAATGGATTTCGAGCAATTACTAATCTAATCATTTTGAGCCTCCTTGTGCCTGTACACTCCTAATATACGTTTTCTTAATCTGTCCATTGGTACGATACATACGCCCGCATATTCGGTAGAATGTATCATCTTACCTTCGCCGACATACACTGCGATATGATCAGCATTATTACCGTAGAGGTTCATGACACTATGTCCCCTACTTCCGGTTCCTGACTTCGTACCAAAGGGAGAGTTCATATCTGACCGATACGTTGCTGTATGGCTCAAGCTGAACACCGGCTCTCTTGTACACCCTCTACCACAAGCTCCCCAACAAGGCAACTCTTTCCACGGAGTCCCTACTAGAGTTCATTTAGAGTTAGATTCATATAATCCCCTCGTAGTGTTAGTTCGCCACCAAATCTAACACCTGTTATTTGACTCACGACAGCGTTTTAGAGTTTTATTACATGATTCTGCATACCCTTTGTATCCGCACTCTACAGACTTAAATTTGAAAGGACAGTAATCTTTCATTACTCGAACAGGCGGGAACCTGCGAGAAATGAGAAGTCTGTACCTAATGTGAACAATACCCAGTCTGCTTTTAGATTGGGATGCATTAATGATGAACAGTTTCTTCTAATTCAATAATGTCCGGCAAGTTAGTATTAATATTCGAATATTGACCTCACAATCTCAGAGTAGCTTTCTATTCTTTCTACTAACCGTTGGATAGGTACCATGTTACATCTGCCACTAGAGAGGTTTAACGTTAGGCACTGCTTTAGTGTCCTCGTTGATATCCTCTAGCTTGAATGGGAAGGCAGTGTACTTCTTTCCGGCTAAGGTTAAGTCCTCTGTGTTATTCACGAGGAGGATATTCCCTTCCGGATGGTGAAGTTCAATAGCCATTACCCATGCTCCAGTGGAGGATATCTATTCTTTTTCGATAATAGACGCAGTTGATAAAGTTAACATCTAAGCCTCCTGTAGTGAATAGAACCATTCCATATACCATAATCACTAGCGGAGAAGTGGAGTTGGTCAGTGAACCTTACTCTACCTTCGCTCGTGTCTCCGGATGTGTCCAAGGAATATCTCTGCAGTATTAACCTGGTCAAAGAAATTCTTTAGCTAATATATTTTCCGAAGTCGGTATCTTATAATTCACTGAATATAGACCGTAACGCTTTTCGTAGTCTCTACGATGAGTTAACATCGTCATGTTTTCTACCTGAGCCTTACGACTTACATCAGGCGTTGTTTCATCGATAGGGTATATCGGATATCTTATGTTTTGGAAAGTTCTAACATACGCTATACTGCGGTGCCTTTAATGGCATCACGCATACCTCCTTTGTTCTGTCATAAGATCTCGATACTACTACATCAACTATCATTTGTTCGCCATCGAACCTAGTTTCTTGTTGTTGGCTATCTAGTTGTTGTACTAGATGATTGATGAGTATTAACCGTTACTTTACTAGCTCCTTCACCGCTAATCATCTTACGTGTTTCAGCTAGCATTGTAAATGCGATGTGAAGAGTTGAACTGTAAGAGCTCTGGACCGTTCTCACCAACTAATGTCATACCTGCAGGAGCAATACCACCGCTTGCAAACTTACCAAAGCTTATGCCCGTAAATGCAGAACTGAAAGAACCGCCACTTGCAAACGAAGATGCACCACTCACGACCGGCGCCAATAGCACCGATACCGCTTACCACTCCACCGAATAGGCTTTGTAGCTTAGGTTGCTACATACTGTTGGAAGGATAGTTGACGAGCATTTTTAAGGATGCTATTTGTAATATCCTTGAAGATATTTTTCAAAGCCCTGTACCGAATGACTCAGCACCAGTTGCAATGTTTTTCTAGATGACTAGTAAATGAGGAGTTAATACTGCTCATCGTACTATCAAAAGTAGACTTCGCTAGGTCGCCATAGTTCATCACCTCTAAACTATACTGTCTAGCACCTTCTGCTCAGGCTGGTACGCGTTACGTCCGGCTATTTCCCATAGCTTTTGCTGCGCTTCAACGAGGTTCTTTTCACTTGCAAGCGTTGAGTGGCGCTTAGCTGAGCTTCATTGAGTTCTCGTTGAGCGAATTCGATGTATGCTCGTAACTCGTTCATTGATACTTGGTCTGCATCCGATTGGGATATCCGCCCTAGTCGTACCAAGTTAGATTGACGTTCAGGTCCTCGTTGAGTTGCGTATATGCTAATCTCTGATTTTCTGTTCCGTATCAGCAGTAATCTTTAGCTTCTCGGCATTAGCTCCTCTTTTCGGCTAATGTCTTATCGCCTACTGCCTTTGTGTACTCACGAACGTTATCGTCAATTTGAGCATTTTGGGCTTCGGCTCGTCTTGAGTAATTGCAGGCGATCGCCTGTGCGTTTCAAGGTCAAGTTTTTGAGATTTCCTCGTTCATCTTACGTACACGTATTTTTGATTACGGTCAGCTCTTCGAGTTTCTTTTTGATATACTTCCTCGTTCTTAGCCTTAGCTTCTGCTACTAGGTTAGAGTTTGACAACGCTTTAGCATTAGCATTTTTAAGGCATCGACTGAGCTACCCCATCCGCCGCCAACATTACCCCCATACGCTTTTGCATATAGTGCTGTATCTACATGGCCTGCTTTGCAGTTCCAAAGTCACCTGTAATAGAGCTAGATCGGCATCTTGTCCAGGTCCCACGCCACCGGGTCCATGAGAGTTTGCGCCAGTATAGCCACCGGATTACCATCAGCAATAACTACATGGTTATCGCCAAGTACAGCTACACCATCACCTGCTTTAGGCACGTATCCGTCGCCTACATCATGCCATGCACCTACAGCTCTGCATCACTCTGCAATATCAGGCACATATCTAGGAGTACTAATACCAAACGATTCTCTAATGCTATCGGCAAATAGTTTTGCTCACAATCTGTAGCCCAATCACCTTCTGCACCTAATACGTACTTCTTGCCCTAATTGAGCATTAGCTGCATCTAGCACACTCGCTGCTGGTACAGTACCACCGCCTGCCATTTAAGCCGGCTGCAGAACGAATAATCTCACGGATATTCTTATTATTTCGTTTCGTATTGGTTCTTAGCGTTGAGCTTGTCGATTTCATACTGACTACCATCAATCTCTAAGAGTTGAAGTGTAAGACTACGGATAAGCTCGTTAAGACGTTCTACCGAGCTTTGTTAGTTTTTCAGCTACTTGTTCTGCTTTTTACTGCTGCCTCTTGTGCTTTAGCAGCCTTATTAGCTTCTTCATTAGCCTTGTTAATAGCCTCATTATTGGTAAGAGCATTCTTAGCATCGTCGATTTCTTTTCTGAAGTTTCTCTTGCTCCTCTTCGGCTTTCTCTTCGCAGCATCTGCCGCTTCCTTAGCCTTAATAGCAGCGTCGATTTGAGCGCCTTCTTCTTTCGTTGCTGCAGCGATCGTTCTTGATGAGTCCAAAGTGAACTATCCTCAACCCAGTAACGTCCATCATGGTTAGCCATATATGCGGAGTTAGTACCAGGTGCGTTTAAGTTCTTATGGGCTCTAAGACCATTAACATCAACGCCTAGGTCTGTACGCTTTGGTCTGTTCCTTATAGCGATAATCTAATAGTGCCTTACCGGCTATAGCCGATAGCGGTTGCCAATGCAAGCGAGGTCCGGCGGCTGCTATAGTAGCCAATCTCACAGGAACTTCAATGCGCTTGTGATGGATTGAATTCCTGTGATTGCTATACTAGCTTCTAAACCAAATTTAATGTAGACCAGATAGCTTCCTTTTTGTTCTGTAGCTAGATTACTATAAGACTTCGTTAAATCGATTGCACCCTTGTGCATATTCCATAACCACCGGTAAGAGTTCTTGATACCAATCATAATAGCCAATCGCTTGCCGGTCTGTTCCATATCTTTCAACTGACGATTAAAGGCAGCGGACTTTTAGCAGCTTTCATCATCAATGATGAGCCCCATTGCTCTTGCACGGTCCTCGACTTGCTTCATAGCATCTGCTGACATATTCAGCATTCCATGAAGTTGGTATCCAGTTTTACCAGATAAAGCTCCATCTCAATCCGTGTCTTTCTCAGCACCGTCCTTCATGTTCCTTAATCGGTCTTGAATGATGTTTTGAACACTTCAGGGGTATTCTTACCCTCAATCTGATCAATGCTAACACCTAGCCGGCTGAACATATCAGTAGCTAGTTTCCCTTCTGCGGATGCAACTTGCATTTTATCTTGTGCGTTAGACACAGCCTTCGCAAATTTAGCGAACGCTACAGTACTAACGTCGGTAGCTACACCCATATAGTTTTGCAACGGAGAGGATGTACTAGCTTGTCTCGCAGTCGCACCTGTGAGGACTGCATCTTCTTTACTGATAAGTTCCAAGCTAGTGCCTCTTTTGTGCAGTTTAGAGCCTAGACCGGCAAGAGCGGCACTCGCACCTATGGCAAACATTTTCATTCTTTAAACTTTGAAAGCTCTGCAACTGTTCCCTTAGAGAGCGGCGATTTTCTCTAAACCGGCTTTTGCATTCTTATCGGTCAGTTGCACTACGATATCTACTACGTTATTCGACATCCTTATTCATCGCCTCCATTTCTAATCCCTCCAATATCCACATAAGACTAAATAACATCGGATTTAGATCAATGTTATTAATCTCAGCCACCGTACGTATAGCCGGATACTCGAACCCGGCTAGATCCGCCATGAGTGGTAATTCTTTGACTGCGTGATAGGTTATACAGTTTCGTGAGCCGGTTTTGAACCGAATAATAGGCGTGGTGGGTTAAAGTACACTCGGAGCAGTCGAGAGGACTGCTTTGTGAGCGGTTTGTAATCCTTACACTCCCTTGCAGTACTTCTACTATCCGAGGACATCCACCTCACGCCTCTTCTAGTTTTTCTGTTTCTTCTTGTAGTTGGTAGTTAATGTAATGACTTCACCGGCGAAGTTCATTGCGTCCTTATCACTTACAGTATTGAGTTGTTCGTCGGTAAGTTCGTACACATCTGTTAAGATGAATCGCATAATATCACGACTACGGACAATAGATGCTACTTGATCATCAACATCTACTGGACCAATGCACGAAGTCCTAGACCGGCTTTTGATTAATGCATCACGTTCAGTCCATGTACGGGCTCTTGGTTTTCAATTTCACTTCTGAATATTCATAGTTACCTCCTAATGAGTTAGATTAGTAAGATGTTTGGCTGTTAACCAGTTCAAATACTACTGCAGATTGACTCGGCATCATCGCCATAATAGGCTTTGAATGGAGTTCAATGTCTTACGCCTTTAGGACCATCGATACCAGAGAGTTACGTTTCGTAAATCAATTCAGGTAATTTGATAGTCAAAGAGTTAGTACTTTTAGTAAGCGTTAATTCTAAGCTAGACTCTGTACCATTTACCGCTTTATTTAATAGGTCCATGTGTTTTGGAAGAAGGCTTTAATAGTGCCGGATACGCCGACAATACCTGTATCGATGTATGTACGGGAAGCCTTTACCACCGATAGCATAAGAGTCACCGTCCAAGCCGAAGTCGATATCAAGGCTCGCGGACGAAACATATTCGCTGCCAGTAACGCCACCTTCTTTTTATGGTGGCTTCGAGGTTTTCGAATGGAGTAAATGTAATAGACTTAGGTGCAGTATCAGAAGGTACCCGCCGCCATAGTTTCTTTACATCCCATTACATCGATAGATGCAGTTAATTCAGAGTCACCACCAGAAGTTTAAGGACATTTTATTCATGCGTACGCCACTAGAATTGTTGGTAAGTACTAATGTCTTTATAGCTTGTCTCAGTTGTAGCAGATGGCATATCTGGACCAATTTTTAAATACGTGTTTTTACCAGAACCCTTTGCTGCTGTTGTAGTTGAGCACCAAAGCCTAGTTTTAACCAATAGCCAAAGCCCAATACATCAACTGGTGGCACGATGCTACCGGATGTATCGATGTTACCACGACTAGGTGCCGCAGGATTACGTGTGCCTCGAATAACAGAGGAGTCATTCAAGTTTTTGGCTTGCTCTAAGGAAGAACTGATAATAGGCATTACCACGCCACCGGTAGATGGTGTAGTACCGAAGTCAGTTTCAAAGTGCCTATTAAGAGAAGATTGTGCACCTTGTGCACGTTTAGCTACTGCCATGTTTATCCTCCTAATATTCAACATTACCGCCAATTACGTGCGGTATTTCTATAGTGAGTGTGGCTTTACCTGGATATACAGGACGCCACGAGATATTATCTGTTTCATAGTCAATGTTAATGACAGGATAGTTAGGGTTAACTGCCATGATACATTCGATGAGTAATTGGCCAAGTTCATCACACTCGAACGCTCCGGTGTATTTCACTACACGTCCTTCACGCTCTGCCTCAGCCTCACTATTCCCACATGTTGTAGAGTGTAAGAGTAAGAACTAGCCAATCTCAGACTTGTTATCCATCATTATGATCACGCATGGACAATCCTCCCTCAAGAGGTGCGCTGGCGTCATGCGTAGCCGATGTAAATACCAGGTCCTTTCCGGAAGTGCTTCATGCAGTAGTCGGTAATCTTCTGATTATCCTTAACCGCTTCCGCCCATCTGTTAGCAATGACCGCTAGTGGAATAGTTTGCACTATACTCACTTATATGCTCGTCTACTAGATGCGAATTGAGTGCTTTTGCAGCATATTCACCGATTTTAGACTCTAGGTAAGGTGCCAACTTAGGCTGTCAGGCTGTTGTTCCTCATCGGACCAAACGTTTTACGAGGTTTAATCCTAAATGATGTTTTTACCCTTTAGCTAAAGTTGAAAAGTCACCAGCAACAATGTCCTACGCATTGGCTCTGTGATTTGTTTCCCGTATAACCACGCTCAATCTGTTCGCCTAATCGTTTAGCAGCCGATGATAACCACCCTACTTTTACAGATTGCGACCTGGCGTCGTATTGGTATCCCACTGCTCGGAACATCTTACCAAGTGGTGTATATCCGACTGTGGTTTCTTTAACGCCACCGGCTATAAGTTGGGCTCTGGACCTTAGTCCCCAACCTTCCCTATGCGCCTTACCGCCATCTTGATATGCACGCCTTACTTTAGCTGGCATAAAGCTGCCTCAAATTGAGCCCTCATTGTAGGTGGACAGATAGTATATTATACTATCAGGTGAGCCGGATTTAATACCTACTTTGATTTTCCTTTTGCATCATCACCCGATCTGATTTCATAGCCTTCCTAGTCCAATCCGGTTTAGTATGAGCTTATGCAATTCAAAGATACGGAGTAGCGGTGTCAGTAATGGTAATTGGTGAATTACTCATGGTCTTACCGTCCTAACGTTGACCACAATTTCAAGACAATGCATTTTAGCGTCGCTATCGGAGATATGATCCACATACCACTTTTTACCATTGATGTAGATTACATCTTAGTCTTAGGTGGTGGCACGTCTTTTAGTTCTAACCCACACCTTGGCTTTATCAGTCTACCAGTTACGGAACCCGAGAACCTTTACGCGTCATACTCACCGATTTCTACGCTAGCCTTAATCTGCTTACCTTGATATGTTATTTTTCGCCGAATACATCGAGGTAAGGCGCTTTCATCATAGGTCAGCATATGTTATACACGAGGTGAACGCGACCTGTGTACCTGTTTCATTAAAAATACAATAATTAGTTTTCAACATTACTGTAACAGTATCTTGAGTTGCAGATCTTAGGCCTACTGCGATACCCAATGCTTTACCACCAGTTTTCACAGCTTTACCAGAAGCGAAGTTTACTGCATCACCTACAGCGTGTGTATCAGCTTTATTAGCATCTACTTTGAATACGCCTGTTACTTTCAATGCACCTGTTTCACCGGTTTTAATATCTGTTACTGCTACACCATGAAGTGCACCAGCTTCTACGATGTCACCGGCTTTAATATTATCTGTTGCTTTACATAATTGATGCGGTCTGTTTCATATACGAATTTTGCCATATGTGTTTATCCCCCTAATTATTTACCAGCGTTTTTATATACACCACGGAAGTCAAGAGCACTTACACCACAGTCAAATGCTACTTTGTATTCAATACCGTCAACATCGAAGCCTTTCGCGAGTTTCAGACGTGGAGTTCAACGCCATTCGATAGTTACTAATAGTGTCATGTTGAGTTGCGTCAGCTACTAGCACCATGCATCTGGATCAGTTAATTCAGCATCTGCTACAACTACGAAGCGACCTTTGTAAGGGTTAGCTACGCCGGAGTTTTACACCGTCTACTGCTGCAGTAGAGTTAACGATTTGATATGCAACCATTTCAAGTTCTGGAGGAACTACCAGTATTTAGGTGTGATGTTAAGAGTAGCATCGCCTGTAATACCTTTTTGACGACGCATAGCAGTAATTGCTTTTGCGATAGCTTTAACAGATAACGCTTCACCAGTTGTTGCAACGTTGCGTAAAGTTTAGCGTCAAAATAATGCTACGTTATCTTGCATTTTTACGTTACCAGTTAATTGAGCATATACCATTTTGTTCACTAAGCGTTTAGCTGCAGAACCGTATTTTAGTAGCGATTTTTAGAGAATAATCCCAAGTCATCGTTGATGATTGCTTGACGAGTTAAGCTGAACAATTTTACCATAAGTAGCTACTTTTAGTACGAGCAGATGCTTCGCCTAAGAAGTCTTGTTGGAATTGTACCACCTTCTGGAACTAATTCAAGGTTACCTGCTTCAGACAATGCTACGCGTGCAGCTTCTTTGAAGTCACGGTTGAACCTTTCGGCTCGCCCAAATTTGGTAAGTAGTTTCAGCTTCGTTAAAGCCTACCATTACGGATTTGTTAGCCAAGTTAGCCATGATAGCAGGGAATGTAGATGTAGAATTAATAGCTTGACGAGCCAATTCCATGTTATCGCCAAAGTTAGCTTGCAAGCCTTCGCGTTGTAAGGACTCACGAGCCAACTCAACCATAGAGTGACCACGTAATTCTTGCGCACCTGGTGCAGCATCTGCTACAGGAATACCTGCCGCCATTAATACTGCGTCTTGTGCAGCGGCACGGAATTTATCGGATTCAGCTTCACCCATTGTTACGGATACCCCTTTATTACGTGCACGTAATTGGTCCATTACCATTGCACGAGCCTCGTCAACAGATACGCCCATTACGATTGCTTCGTCCGCACCTTCTACATCGAAGTCACGGAATAATGCGTAATTTCGGAAGTACGTTTTACGCTCTTGCTCCATAGCTTTTTGAAGGTCTGCTTGTGTCAAACCTGTTTCTACTGGTGTAGATTTTTACTTCTTGAACTTCTAAAGTTTTTTTCTTGATCCATACGTGTGTTATCCTCCTGTGTGTCAATACTTGTATGAATTTCTTCAGCATTACGTCCCACGCCAACAGATGGCGTCAGCCAGAACAGATACAATACTGATTTCTAAAGGTTCCCAATCCGTTACTACATAAGCCGGACCCATTAAATCGACCGTTAGTAGACTTAGTATCTTCATCTTCCAATACTTCATAACGGTAGATTGCATAGCCTACGCTTACACCTTGTAGCGTACCGGACTGCACCTTTTGGAATATTGTTTCGGATTGTTCATCTGTGTCAAAGCGTGCTAACGCTTTACCGCGGTTATCTTCTAGCCATACTTTTTCAATATGACCTACAACTGCGTCACGATCATGGTTAAACAATACCGTACTCTAAGCCATTGGAAAAGCGCTCCAGGTTGATGCACTCTTCATCGTGGCAAAGGATTTCATCGCCGAACCAACTGCCATATGGCGTTTCGGATGAGAATGATAATTCTACTGTCCGACTATCGGTATCGACTTGATCAATAGTAGTTTCTCGACAATAGTTGCCAAGAACACTACGCTTTTGATGTTCACTCATTACTAGCCATCAGCTCCTTCCTGTGTAGTGTCATCATCGCCCATCGTTAGCGGTTGCAACTCACTGGAATAATCTAGTAATACCCCAAGCTCCTTAGCTCGGTCTTGTTCGAGTTTCCGTTGTTCAAGAACTTCTTCCCAATCTCGTCCAGATGATGCGCACACATCCTCTAAAGTTGTAAGACCGGATTTAATAGCCTCTTTATTAGCGTTAACTTCCCTGACAGGGTCAATCCACGACCACCCTGGAGCAAGCCAAGCTACCTCTTGGTATTTGTCCTTGTTCGCTAAGTAGTCAGAAGGTAATTCACCTGCTAAGTAAAGTGCGTCAATAAAGGCTTTCCAAATCGGCATACAGAAGTGTGTGATTACAAATTTCTGCACTTGACGGAATGTCTTTTGGTCCTCTAACAAGTTTTGCCTTGCAGCTGAGAAATTCCCAGATATATTACGCGCTACGATGTCAGCGCTCATACCAAGACCGGACGCTACGCGTCTAGTCTGAGTTGCTGAATATTCGCTTGCAGTACCGGCGTTACGCTTAGGGTCTGCAAACTCGATGGACTCACCTGGGCTTAGGTGTCTAACCATGCCTGGTGCCATTGTGATATTAGGTCTACCCTTGCTATCTCTTGGTAGCATAGAGGTTTGTCTTGCAGAATTTTGAGAGGTTACGAAAACACTGAAGCACGCTGCAACTCGTGCAGCAATTAGATCAGCATCCATGTACTCGTCGATATCGTGAATCCTACGCAATACTAACGCCAATAAGCTTATGCCCCTAATTTGAGATGGACGCTTAGGCTTGAATAACAAAAATGCTTGGTCTGTTGTTAACCGAACCGTATCAAAAGAACGTAACCCCATTGGGTCTGTTTGGCTTATGTGGTACGCTACTGGTCTACCGTGTTCGGTAACTTCCACACCGTTGATGATATTATTCTTACCGTTTGTAATACTTACTGCGCCAATGTTCTCAGCCTCTATCAACTGAATGGATAATGGTAAGTACGATCCTTGTGAAGTCTTATTAACCAGAATTTCACCATCGTACACCATGCGTCTTAGCGCCATTTCTTGTAGTTCATAGAAATTAGATATGCCCCTAATGTCAGCATTTTCAGGTTCCGCCCATTTGGCCCATGCTTTTTCAATCTTCTTATTAAGATCGTTATTTAACTTGCCATTGCGGTTTCGCACTTTAGCTTGTGGGACAATCCCTGCGCCGATTACATTTCGCAACAGTGCAATTACTGCAGCTTCGGCTAAGTCGCTGTTCATCTCGGCAGCTCTTGCTCGACCACGTATGATATCACGTGAACCCGTTGCAAGTTGTTCCGCGGTCCCATACGCTGGTTGCCAATCACTGTTTAGTCTATCCATAGATGCCGCATCATATTGACGTAACGCATCACGGTAAGCTTGGCGTTCATACGCACGTTGTGGACTGACCCAACTGATTACTCTATCAATAATGTTCATCGTCCACCCCATGTCACGAATGCATCAGCTTGGTAGCCCATTGGACCCTCATGCACTCGTTGCATTAGCGTTTGTTCACGTGCATAAAGTACTGGTAGTCAATCGTCTTGAATCGTTTCCCACCAATTTGTAACTCGGAATATCCTTTAGTTTCGATATCCTCGATGACTTGGCGGACACGTTCGTTGTTCATTTACATCGCTCATGGTTCACCTCCTATCTAAAACCAACTAGCCAGTATTCCCTATGCCTCCGTTGTAGTCCTCGTATGTTTGGACCTCTTCAGATTCCTCATAAGGTTCTGGCTCCATTAAATATTTAACGCCGGCAATATCTGCTACTGCTGCGTTGTAAGTACATGTATCAAGTAAATGGTTAACAGGATGGCTAGTAAGTGGTTTCCACTGGACTGTTACTGCCCCTGTTTTTACATTTCGATGTTCCTGCTTTTCCTCCGACCTTAGATGGTCTGAGTACTCTTGCGGACAATCTTTGTATAAATGGATCGTGCCCTCTTCGTTTATCGGTCTTACCATTCTTGCGAATATGAAGTCTTTCCAATAATCTGTATTTAATACGTATAGCTTTAATCCACCTACGACACCCTTCTCCAATGATGTCATTGTGTATGGTGCTGTCATCGTAGTATGGTTAGAGGAGCCTTTAAGAGGGATACATACTTCCGGGAATCTTGAACAGAATTGATATACTTCGTCTGTTCTAAAGCCGGAGTCAATACCAGCTTTCATTATTTGACGAGGTTCGCCAAACTCCGACGGATACTCTCGATGAATAATGATTTCCTCTAAATCTTCCCAAGTGCTTGCCTGTCCATAATCAATCAGATAAGACTTAACCCCTGGGGCGTAGGCCCTTACTTCCCACCAGAAGTGGTCAAGCTGTACGTCTACGGAAGCAATCAGCAATACTGCTTTATCTGGCACGATACCGCTCGGATATGTAGATTCCGTAAATTGCATATTTTGCGTACTCTTAGTTTTAGCACTGCGCCAAGGTTCCGCTAGCCATGAATTAATGAAGTTCATTAACGAGGCAGGTGTACCTTTGGAAGTCTTAAACTCATACGCTACGTCTCCGAACGTGACCCACGGCGAATATATCGACGATAAGTGATACGAAATTGAGCGGACTTTGCTTTGCGATGCATTTACCGCTTCCCATGTTCCATGTCTTAACATTTCCATTTTGTGCTTATCGTGGATGTGTCCGCCGCAATGTTCACATTCGTAATACGCTGTATCACGTATCATGTCCGCATTATCGTTGTGTTCGTCTGGCCATTTTATCTGCTTGAACTTGAGGGTCTGCGACACTCCGCAATGTGGACATGGCACGTAATACTGCCTGCGCTCATTTGCATTCATGAGCGCCTGCCAAATATTACCCGACTCAACGGTAGGCGTGGATACCATTACTATTTTCTTATCCACGAACGTTTTAGTACGTTCCTTCGCAAGTTTTATTGGATCCGCTTCCTTACCTGAAAAGGCGGGGTATTTGTCTATTTCGTCAAAGAATAGATACTTGATTGACCGGCTTGATAAGCTACTTGGTGAGTTCGCCCCGACCAGTACCATATAATTACCGTTGTTAAAATCCAATTCAAGCAGTTTACTATTCTCGTCAAAATTATCACTAATAGATTTAACCGATTTAAGCATCGGTTGCACTCTCTTATCGCTAGCAAATTTAGCGATAGTATCTGTCGGGTACACCATCATAACTGGTGATTGTGTTTGGTCTAACGCATACCCTATCATATTGAGCTCTGCTTCAGTCTTACCGATTTGCGCTCCAAAGCACAGTACAATCTGTTCAATCAGAGGGTCAGTAAACTTGTCCATAGGCTCCTTTAGGTATGGAGTCCGATTCGTTCTCCACCTCCCTGGCTCTGCGGATATATTTGTTAACACCCTGAAATTGTCAGCCCATTCTGATACGGTGTATCGTTCCGGTGGTTTAAACGCGTCGAGCTCTTCCTGGAACCAATTAACTCTTGGCTCTGCTTTTTACCGGTTCTGACTTCCGGCGTGTACTCGCCTTTGCGCGAGTAACTTTCGAGGTAGTCTTCGGCAACTTCTGCTCACCAACCCTTTTCTACCGTCGCTCGTTCTTCTGGATCAGTGAACTCACTACCCTACCCGTTTACCGAGTTTAATAAGTGAGGACTTTAATTCTAAGATACGAGCAGACTCATTCTTTGCCTGCGTCTGCACGAGATACGTACTCACCGTTTAACACATCGAGTACTTTTTTCACGAGCAGCGCGAGACTTTATAGTCAGCTTCAGCAATTAGCTTTCGTGTTGCTGCCGATTGGTCTTTAGTTTTATCTGCCTTAGCTTGGCCAAGATATACGAGAACTCACGGAGGTTCCACCAACCAGTTGCAGCTTTAGGCATGCCCGATTTGTGGTGTCTCTGAAATAATCCTCAGGAGTTACTCGAAGAAGGTCGCACAATTGCGCACTCAGATACTAGCAAATCGCCCGCTTTATTAAATTTCACACGTGGTTTTTCACTCGCCGTCACGTCTTC
>BNJS01002742.1_pt1 | contig 39373 bp, 73 predicted proteins | sample 8540461 | NCBI WGS metagenome assembly BNJS01 (sample SAMD00202454, study PRJDB9452) | human saliva metagenome | isolation source: human saliva | place: Japan
GCGGGATATCTACCGCCACCACCCCCAAAAGTATCGTGGGGCAGAACGTGCCCCCCCCAGACAGAACACGAGCGCCCACATGAAGTAGCGGATGAGTTGCCAGCGTGCCCATTGAGCCAGTTCGCGCTCAATCTGCTTTCTGGCTTTTCGAGCCCTTTTTGTCGCCTTGTGCAGCTCACGAGCCGCCTTGGATGGCTTGTTCTGCATGCACACGCTCCCTGACAGTTTGCAGCATGCGGGCATTGTGCCCGGCCTGGCCCCAAGGTTGCATCCTGTGCTGCCCGACGGTGTGCCGTACCGCACGGTTGAGCCCGCCATTCGTCAGTTGCTCCCACCGATCTTTCCTGCCGGCAGGGTTTGCGTCGGGTGCAATCGGGGGGCAGCGCCACCTGGCGGCTGCACGGTTGCGGACTGGAATGCGTTGAAGGTGTCCGGGACGGACGTGAGAGACAAGCGCCCTTTATTGCCTGTGTGCTTGAGGGGCTCGTCGTTGACGCACAAGGAAATCGGCGCCTCCGGCACGAATCGAACGTGCGACCCTCCCCTTAGGAGGGGGATGCTCTATCCACTGAGCTACGGAGGCGTGGTGCCCGTGTACCGGATGTGTCGGAGGGTGTCGGGGATGGCGGGCGAAGGCTTGGTGGCCGTTGGCACGCTTTCCACGGGCACCATGCAGTTTGCGCTCCAGAACGTCCAAGGGCAGCTGGCGGATGGCGTCGTATGCAGGTCGGCGGCATCAATGCCGCTGGCCTGGAGCGGTGAGGCACCACCGTTGGCCAACACACATAGCCGATCTCGATGCGGTTGGAGTCCTTCAGCGCAGTTCCGAGACGCTGCGGGTGCCTTTCCCGGTAGCTGCGTTCGATGGTGGCCCGTAGTCTCGCTTTCCTTGTGGCCCTGGGCACCGGTGGCGTGACTGGGCCAGCAGGGCACCGGCGCTGGCGGGGTCGATGAGGCGAAGATCCAGTTCAGTGCTGCCCCTGACGACCACAGATGCCATAGGCCACGACGGCGCGGGACGACACGCCGCCCCAGGGTTCGATCTGCAGGGACTGCAGCTTCAGCCCAGGATCTCGCTCGGGAACCAGTCGGAGAGCTGTGCGGGCGTGAGCGGTACGCGCTCCTGACCGCCGAGAGACGGTGGCCGCCAAGGCGGTGGCGGCATCACGCGCGGCCTGTGCGGCCGCCAGGGAGTCGTTGCAGGCACTGCTCTTTCACCTGCCTCGCGCGCCGTCTTCATCCAGGTTGCGGTCAGCCTGCTGGATCTTCTCGATGGGCACGAGCACGCGGCCATCGCCCTGGTGCAAGGCAGGTCCTTCGGTGCCGACGATGGCGGGCCTCGGTCTCTGGCGGCACGATGCTTTCCCCAGACCCGATCGGCCAGAGGGCGCAGCAGCATGTTGGTCAGCAGGAAGAGCACGACGACCATGCCGCTGAGGATGCGCCCGCCTCGCGGCGACACTTTCAGCAATGCGGGCATGCCACCCAGCAGCAGGTAGACCGACCAGCCGCCGCCCAGCACCATCAGCAGGGGAAAGAGCGACATCAGCAGCGGCTGGAGTGCGGCCACCGAGAGGCCAGCCACTGGCGCAGCTGACGACGGCAAAAGGCCTTTGCGCAGATGGCGGTTCCGCCAAACCAGGGCGCGCACAGCTGCGTGACCAGTCATGAAGGTGAACTGCACGAAGAGGCGAGCTGCCTCGCCCAGGGGTACCAGCAGTTTGTCAGTCATGGCGGATAATGCAGCACCGGCGCATCGTCGTAGAGGTGCTGACCAAAAATCAGGCCGAGCCAGACCAGCAATACCAGCGGCAACAGCCAGCCCACATACAGATGGCGTAGCGAGACGTCTTCCCGGTCGATCTGCTGCCACTCGGACGGGGCGACGTGAACAGCCGAAACAGGCGTCGAGGCAGTTTCAGGGTCGGAGGACCGGCCGGATCACGTTTCATCTGGTTAGAAGCGTAGGAAAGAACTATTTCCTTGCACGATTTACAACATTAGAACCGTCAGCCCGTACAAGCGGTCAACAAATACAATGTGCCAATTCGTCGCAGTACCGCCCGATGAGGCGCTCGCTGACCTTCCTGTTGTCATTCACCAACATCTCGCGCCTTCGGGCCGATGGATTCCAGTATGAGCACCCCAGACAACCTGCGCCCCCTTCCCTGCAACTGCTGGATTCAGCAGGCATTTTTCGAGGCCCTGCTGTCCTTGGCATCCACCTGCGGCCTGCTACTGGAGCCCTCGGATGGGACTGCAGGCGGTGAGGCGGCGCAGAGCGCGGGGCGGTGGCATTCGCGTCCGGCTGCAATCCGTGCCCGGCCACGGCTGACGCCCACTGGTTCCAGCATGTGGCGCCCGGCCATGAGGCGGTGCGTTTCCACCTGCCGCACGCAGCCGAGCTGGTGGTGCTGCCCGAGCAGTCCGAGAAGCTGGTGAGCGATGCGGCCGACCTGCTGGTTCAACTGGGACTGGCGCTGACGCTGACACCGGCCCGCGCGGGTCTGGTGATCGACCGCGTTCGCCATGGTTATTTCAACGAGGGCTGGCCTTGCTGGGAGAAGGCGTAGCGGCACAGGAGATCGAGGCGGCCGGCACAGCAGCCGGCTACCGTGCTGGCCCGCTGGCGCTGCTGGATGAGGAGGGGCTGGAGGTGACGGACCAGCTCTACCACCAAAGCATGGGCGAGCATGGCTGCGGATGCGGACATGACCATGGACATGATCATGGCCACAGCCATGAACATAAGCATCATCATGGGCATGAGGCATGAGCATGAGCTCGAGCGACCACGGGCACGAGCACGAGCCACGACCATGGACACTCCCATGGACATGGGCATCATCGCGAGCATGCGCATGAGCACCACCATGGTCATCATCATGACCACGATCATGCACATGGCTGCGGGCATGACCAGGGTGAATCGGAATCCGCTGCCCTGTCCGGACACGAGGTGAAGCGCCCGCAGGCCGCCAAGGCCCACTCGGCCGATGAGAAACCGGCCAAGGCGGAATCCGGCTGCGCTTGCGCCTGCGCGGCCAAGGCCGCGGCGCAGGGCCCGATGAACACGATCTGGAGGACGATCTGGGCCACAGCCATGAGCACGGCCACGACCACGGCCATGAGCACGGCCATAGCCATGAGCACGGCCATGGACACCATCATGGGCATGACCATGATCACCACCATGGGCAGGGGTACCATCATGATCACGCACATGACCACCATCATGGCCACGATCATGCGCATGATCACCATGGCCATGACCACGATCACGGGCATGCGCATGCTGCAGCAGAGTCGGCTGTCTGGCCTGTGCTGACGGAAGAAGCAGCCTATGCCATGGAGAAGATGGCGCATGGCTTCCAGCGCAAGGGACGCGCGGCTGGCAGTGGCTTCTATGACTATTACGACGACGAGGACGAGGATCCGGACCTGTGGTCGGGGCTGTCGGCCTTCCTGCGGCGCAGCGTGAAGCTACCGGCCCGACGACGTGCGCGACCGACTGCGCTACATCGTATGGGTGGAGCTGCTGAACAGCCTGAAGGCCCGCGCCCTGCCCTCGGCGCGACGGCCGACGTGGCGGCACGCGGTGCCGATCTGTGGGCTGACACGGCCTCTGCCCCGCTGAGCCGCGCTGCAGGCGCTGGATGCGGATAGGTGGAGCGCCGTGCTGCCGAGCTGGCCCGAGACTATGGTCGGCGCTCGCGCTGCCCGCCGACTGGCGCGAACTGCTGAAAGGCCTGATCAGGGCACGCCGCTGCCCGTACTGGTGGGCAGCAACGGAACAGCCCCGGACTCCGCTAGGAGACGGGGCTGTTTGCATAAGTGCGCTGTCAGCGGCTGGCGGCTGGCGGCTGGCGTCCGGCTACCGGCTACCGGCTACCGGCTACTGAGCTACCGGCTACGGCTACTGGCTACCGGCTACCGGCTACTGGCTACCGGCTCACTGCGGCTACTGGCTGGCTGGCTGCTGGCTGCTGGCTGCTGGCTGCTGGCTGCTGGCTGCTGGCTGCTGCGCTGCTGGCTGCTGGCTGCTGGCTGCTGGTCATCATGTTGCCAGAGGCCATGCTGGCTGACCAAGCGGCACCGCAGAGGCATCCAGAAACAAAACGGGCCGCCTGAATATCAGGCGCCGTGATGAGGCCAGTGACGGCGCCCGGCTGACGGGCTCCGTCGGTGGTTCAACGCATCAGACGCCTTCGCCCCGACTGGTTGGCCTCTTCGATAGCCACGGCCTTCATCGGACAGAACGCAAGCGGCCCTTGTCGTCGGCATCTCGATGACCTTGACGCGCGGACGGACTGGCCTTCCTTCGCGTGAGTCCTCGACCTTGTTGACGCGCTCCTGGGCGATCTGGGAGACGTGCGGCAGGCCGTCGCGGCCCGGCGGACCTGAACGATGGCGCCGAATTCGAGGATCTTGAGCACGGTACCGTTGTAGATCTTGCCGATCTCGACTTCGGCGGTGAGGTCAGCGATGCGCTGCTGGGGCGCGGCGTGCGGCCTCGGCGTCGACGGCAGCGATGGTGATGGAACCGTCGTCCTGGATGTCGATGGTGGTGCCGGTTTCTTCCGTGATGGCACGGATGGTGGCACGCGCCCTTGCCGATCACGTCACGGATCCGCTCGGGGTTGATCTTCATCTGGTACATGCGGGAGCGAAGTCCGACAGCTCGGTGCGGGCGGCCGGGATGGCTTCTGCATCTTGCCCAGGATGTGCATGCGGGCCTCGCGGGCCTGGGCCAGCGCGCCACCTGCATGATCTCGCGGGTGATGCCCTGGATCTTGATGTCCATCTGCAGCGCGGTGACGCCCTGCTCAGTACCGCCAGCCTTGAAGTCCATGTCACCCAGATGATCTTCGTCACGCAGGATGTCGGTGAGGACGGCAAACTGTTGCCTTCCCGAGTCAGGCCCATGGCAATACCGGCCACGTGCCGCTCGACGGGCACGCCGGCATCCATCAGCGCCAGGCGCCGCCGCAGACCGAAGCCATCGACGACGAGCCGTTGGACTCGGTGATCTCGGAGACCAGGCGGATGGAGTAGGCAAAGTCTTCCTGCGAGGGCACCAGCGCGGTGATGGCGCGCTGCCCGACGGCCGTGGCAACTTCGCGGCGCTGGGCGTGCCGATGCAGCCGGTTTCGCCGGTGGCGTGCGGCGGCATGTTGTACTGCATCGCGAAGCGCCTCACGGTATTCGCCGGTGATTGCGTCGATGATCTGCTCGTCACGGGCGGTACCCAGCGCCACCACCAGCGCCTGGGTTTCACCACGGGTGAACAGCGCACTGCCGTGGGCACGCGGCAGGACGCCGAGTGCGGATGGAGATGGGGCGCACGGTGCGGGTGTCGCGGCCGTCGATGCGGAGCTCGCCGGACAGGGATCTGGTTGCGCACGATGCTGGACTGCAGCTCGAACAGGATGTCGCCAACCTCGGTGGCAGCCGGGGATTCTCTTCGGCAGCCAGCTGGGCCTGCACGTCGGCCTCGATCTGCTTGATGCGCTGGGAGCGCTCACCTGCTGACGCGCAGCTTGTAGGCGTCGCGCATGGCGTCGCCAGCCAAGCCGTGCACCGCTCGATGAGCGCGGTGTTCTTCTCGGGGGCGGTCCATTTCCCACTCGGCCTTGCCACCGGCCTCGACCAGCTCCTCGATGGCCTGGATGACGGTCTGCATCTGCTCGTGGCCAAGACCACGGCGCCCAGCATCACGTCCTCGGAGAGCTCGAGGCCTCGGATTCGACCATCAGCACGGCCTGGTCGGTACCTGCCACGACCAGATCCAGCTTAGATTCCTTCGGCTGCGAGGCCGAGGGTTGAGCACGTACTGGCCGTCGATGTAGCCGACGCAGGGCAGCGCCGACGGGGCCGTTGAACGGCACGCCGGAGATGGCCAGGGCAGCCGAGGCACCGATCATGGCGGGGATGTCGGCATCGATCTCGGGGGTTGCTGGACAGCACCGTCAGCACCACCTGGACTTCATTCGTCGAAGCCTTCGGGGAACAGCGGACGGATGGGGCGGTCGATCAGGCGGGCGGTGAGGGTTTCCTTCTCGGTGGGGCGACCCTCGCGCTTGAAGAAGCCGCCAGGAATGCGGCCAGCGGCGTAGAACTTCTCGAAATAGTCGACCGTCAGCGGAAAGAAGGACTGACCCGGCTTGGGTTCGCGGGCAGCCACGACGGTGGCCAGCACCATCGTGTCATCGATGGTGACCAGGACCGAACCGCTGGCCTGGCGGGCGATTTCCCCGGTTTCAGGGTGACCGTGTGGCTGCCCACTGAAATGTTTTCTTGGCGATCTCGAACATCGATTTTTCCTTGCACTCGTGGTGCCCACTCCCCGTGCTAACCCGGCGGCACGGTTCGCCCCTGCATTCCGAAAAACAGAATGCCCGCGCGGTGGCGGGCATCCCGTGGTGGCTTTTTGCCGATTACTTGCGCAGACCCAGCCGCCTCGATGAGCGAACGGTGAGGCGTCGAGATCGCGGCGCTTCAGGGTAGTCCAGCAGCTTGCGGCGGCGGCTGACCATGCGCAGCGACCGCGGCGCGAGTGATGATCCTTGACGTGATCCTTGAAGTGCTGCGACAGCCCGTTGATGCGGGCGGTGAGCAGTGCGACCTGCACTTCAGGGCGATCCGGTGTCGTTGTCGGCGCGACGGTATTCAGAAACGACTTTAGCCTTGTCGGCGGCTTCCAGTGCCATGATTTCCCTTTATAGAAAGTGGGTTGACGTGCGGTCCCGCCTGGCAAGCGGGCTCGTGGTACCTTGCGTCCGTCAGGAAAGCCGCGGTTGCGGCCTCGACAGACGGCGCGGATTATACCGGGGATGGCGCAAACCTGAAATGCGCCAGCCGAAATTTCAGGCGCGCGGCAGGGGTGACGCCGCGCTGGCCCTGGTACTTGCCGCCACGGTCACGGTACGAGACCTCGCAGACCCTCGTCGGACTCGAAGAACAGCACCTGGGCGCAGCCCTCGCCGGCGTAGATCTTGGCCGGCAGCGGCGTGGTGTTGAGAACTCCAGCGTCACGTAGCCTTCCCACTCCGGGCTCGAAGGGGTGACGTTGACGATGATGCCGCAGCGCGCGTAGGTGGACTTGCCCAGGCAGATGGTGAGCACGTTGCGCAGGGGATGCGGAAGTACTCGACCGTGCGGGCCAGCGCGAAGGAGTTGGGCGGGATGATGCAGACATCGCCCACGAAGTCGACGAAGTTCTTCTCGTCGAACTGCTTGGGATCGACGATGGTGCTGTTGATGTTGGTGAAGATCTTGAACTCGGGCGCGCAGCGGATGTCGTAGCCGTAGCTGGAGGTGCCGTAGGAGACGACGCGACGGCCGTCGACAGAACGGACCTGGCCGGGCTCGAAGGGCTCGATCATGCCGTGCTTCTCGGCCATTTCGCGGATCCAGCGGTCTGATTTGATGCTCATGCGGGCGCTCTGTCGGGGTATCGGGGATGCGGGCGTCGGGCCTGGCACACAGCCGTGCCCGCCGCCGGATGAAAACAGGTTGGGATGATACCGGAACGGCCCCGGGATGACGGTCGCAGCCTGCCCTGCTGCACGCGGCGACACGCGAGGGCCTCCCCATCACGCGCGCCCCTGCGCCGGACAGCCGCATCATGCCATGGAGACGGCAGGAAGCCGCGGGCGTCAACCGCCCGGGCTTCGGGCGCGACCGATCGTTCCGATCAGTCGTTCTTGATGACGATGGACGGGAACTTGGACGACATGTCCTTGGCCTTCTCGGCCACTTTCACCGCCACACGGCGGGCGATGCGGCGAGTACTGTGCCGCCAGCTCGCTGTCGGGCGGGCCACCACCGTCGGACGGCCGCCGTCGGCATCCTCGCGGATGTGGATGTCCAGCGGCAGGCCACCCAGGTACTCCAGACCGTACTCGGCCGCCATCTTCTCGCCACCGCCCTGACCGAAGATGTGCTCGACGTGGCCGCAGTTGCTGCACACGTGCATGGCCATGTTCTCGACCACGCCCATGACGGGGATGCCGACCTTCTCGAACATCTTAGTAGCCCTTGCGCGCATCCAGCAGCGCGATGTCCTGCGGCGTGGTGACGATGACGGCGCCGGTGACGGGGATCTTCTGCGAGAGCGTCAGGTGCACGTCACCCGTGCCCGGGGGCATGTCGATGACCAGATAGTCGAGGTCGCGCCAGTTGGTCTGGCGCAGCAGCTGCTCCAGCGCCTGCACCACCAGCGGACCACGCCAGACCATCGGCTGGTCCATGTCGATGAGAAAGCCGATGGAGCTGACCCTGCACGCCGTGGTTCTCGCATGGGCTCCATGGATTGGCCGTCGGGCGTGTGCGGCCGGCCATGGATGCCGAACATGACGGGCTGCGACGGACCGTAGATGTCGGCGTCAAGCACACCGACGGTGGCTCCCTCGGCCGCCAGCGCCAGCGCCAGGTTGGCCGTCATGGTGCTTTTGCCCACGCCGCCCTTGCCGGAGGCCACGGCGATGATGTTGCGCACCTGCGGCAGCAGCTTCACGCCGCCCTGCACCGAGTGGGCGATGATCTTCTGATAGACGTGGGGGGTGACGCCCTGCACGCCCGGGATCTTCTGGATAGCGGCCTGTACCGCCTCGCGGATGGGGTTGATCTGGCTGAGCGCGGGATAGCCCAGCTCCACGTCCAGGCTCACGTGCCCCTCGTCCACCCGCACGTTGCGGGCCGAGCGGCTGGAGAAGAGATCCCGGCCGGTATTGGGATCAATGACGGTGGCCAGCGCCTGGTTGACGGCGTCGACAGTAACAACACTCATGATGGAATCGGGTAGAGGAATTCTGTTAAGGGGGCGGCGCCGGATGCAGCTGCCTTGCCGCCCTCGGATACGCCAGCCCGCAAGAAGGGGGAGGCTGCCGGCGCATCCCCTGCTGGCAGGGGCCCGGTCTCTGCATCATGCTCGCACGGCTTGTGCCCCTGCAACTTGACATTCGCCATGTTGACACTGGCCTGTGTAGCCATGCCCCGGCCCGTCCACCGGCTGACCGGCGGAGGCCAGGATTAGCTGCGCCGCAACGGTCGCGGCCCGGATGCTGCCCGTCCGGCGATGATACGCCACCGTACCGGCAGGGCGGTCGCCCTTGCTAAAATCGGCGGCAGCACGCCCGGCATGCCGGGCCCTTGACGGGGCATCGTGCCCGTCACATGCGGGCATCCTGTCCACCCTCTCCTGCGTTTTCATGAGCCAGCCCCAGCCATCCGCCGCATCGGCAGCCGCCGCCATGCCCTGCCGCCACCGGCCAGCATCCCGAGCGTCTGTTCATCACCACCGCCCTGCCCTACGCCAACGGGATCGTTCCACATCGGCCCATCATGGAGTACATCCAGGCCGACATCTGGGTACGTTTCCAGCGCATGCTGGGCAAGGACGTCGCTGTTCGTGGGGCCGACGATACCCACGGCGCACCGATCATGCTGAAGGCGGGCCGAGGGCATCACGCCCGAAGAACTGGTGGCACGCATCGCCGCCGAGCGGCCGTACTACCTGAACGGCTATCGCATCAGCTTCGACCACTGGCACTCCACCCATTCGCCCGAGAACACGGCGCTGTCGCAGGAGATCTACCGGCGGCTGAAGGCGGCGGGCCTGGTGGCCACGCGCACCATCGAGCAGTTCTTCGATCCGGTGAAGGGAAATGTTCCTGCCGGACCGCTACATCAAGGGCGAGTGCCCCAACCGCCACGCCAAGGACCAGTACGGCGACGCCTGCGAGGTCTGCAGCAAGGTCTACGCACCCACCGACCTCATCAACCCCTATTCCACGCTGACCGGCAGCACGCCGGTCATCCGCAGCTCCGAGCACTACTTCTTCAGCTCTCCGATCCGCGCTGCCGCCGTTCCTGCATGACTGGCTGGCGCAAGGGCCGGCTGCAGCCCGAGGTCGCCAACAAGGCGCGCGAATGGCTGGGCAGCGATGCGACCGATGGGGAAGCCGCCGAGGGCGAAGGCGCCGGCAACCCGCTGGCCGACTGGGACATCTCGCGCGATGAGCCCCTACTTCGGCATTCCCCATCCCGGATGCGCCGGGCAAGTACTTCACGTGGCTGGACGCCCCGGTGGGCTACCTGGCCTCGCTGAAGGCGCTGTGCGGAAGCGCGGCCTGGACTCGATGCCTTCATCGACCCACAGGCCCGGCCAGGATCCGCAGCGGCCGTACCGGCAGGTGCATTTCATCGGTCAAGGACATCATCTACTTCACACGCTGTTCTGGCTGGCCATGCTGAAGTTTGCCGGCATGCACACGCCCTGACAACATCTTCGTGCACGGATTCCTCACCATCTCCGGCGAAAGATGTCCAAATCACGCGGAACGGGCCTCTCCGAAGAAGTACCTGGAACTGGGCATGAACCCGGAATGGCTGCGCTACTACCTGGCGGCCAAGCTCGACAGCCGGGTCGAGGACGTGGACTTCAATGCCGAGGACTTCGTGGCCCGGGTCAACAGCGACCTAGGGCAAGCTGGTCAACATCGCCAGCCGCTCGGCGGGCTTTCTGGTCAAGCGCTTCGACGGCAAACTCGCCGAAGCTAATCCTGAAACCATGGCCGCCTTTGCCGCCAGCTGGCCTCGGCGCCGATGCGCTCGCCGACCTGTACGAGCAGCGCGAGTATGCCAAGGCCATGCGCGCCATCATGGCTCTGCACCGACCGCGTCAACCAGTTCATCGACGCCGAAAAGCCGTGGAGCTTGCCAAACAGGAAGGCCAGGAGGCCCGCCTGCACCAGGTGTGTTCGGATGCGCTGCGTGCCTTTGCCGAGCTGATCACCCTGCTCGCCCCGTGCTGCCTGATACGGCTGCCCGTGCAGTGCCGATTCCTGAACCTGCCCCAGCCGTTTGCATGGGACAGGGTTGGCCCCTGCCGGCCGGCCACCAGATCCAGCCTCCACCAGCACCTGATGCAGCGGGTGGACATAAAGCAGCTGGATGCGCTCTTTGGCCTGTCGGCAGAAGAAGCCGGGAAAGGTGCGGGAGGAGGTGCTGCGGGTGGTACCGGCGGCAAGGCAGCCAAAAGGCGCCCAGGGCGTAGGCCCGGGTGCCTCCGGCAAGGGCGGAGCAGAGGGCGCTGGCAGGAAAAACGGCCAGCAAAACGGCAGGGGCAGCCGGCCAGCAGGGTAACGCTGCGGCTGCCTCGACCGGCGGTGCATCGACGGCTGGCTAGCGCCGATGCATCCGGTGAACCTGAATACATCACCATCGACGAATTTGCCCGCCCCGACATGCGCGTGGCCCGGGTGATTTCGTGCGAGGCCGTGAAGGCTCGGTGAAACTGCTGCGCTTCATGCTGGACGTGGGCGAAGAAACCCCGTCAGGTGTTCTCCGCATCGCCGCGTTCTACAGGGATCCAGCCGCACTGGTCGGTCGCCTGGTGATCGTGGTGGCCAACCTCAAGCCCCGCAAGATGAAGTTTGGCGTCTCGGAAGGGATGATCCCTGTCGGCCGTGGGCCAGGATGACAGCACCGGGCCTCTTCCTGCTGGATGTGGACGGTGGGGCGAAGCCCGGGATGAAGGTGGGCTGAGGCGGTGTTCAATCCATTGCGGACTATGAACAGAAACATCGAACGCTGTTTCGGGTGAGGTGTGATAAGCGCCGCTGGTACAGCAACTCGCTCTTGAGCGATCCCCAGAAACTCTCCATCGGGGCGTTGTCGTAGCAGTTTCCCCGCCGTGACATCGACACCCGCATGCCCAGGGTATCAAGTCTTTCACGGTAGCGACTCGCGCAGTACTGGCTTCCCCGATCGGAATGATGCAGTAGTCCGGGCTCGGGGGCGGGCATACCGGACAGCCCGGTTCAGAGCCTCCAGTGTCAGCTCGTGTGTCATGCGCTTCGACATGGCGTAGCCGACGAGCTCCTGAGTGAACACATCCTTCACGCCAGCCAGATACAGCCGGCCTTCATCCGTACGCACATAGGTGATGTCTGTCAGCCAGACCTTGCCCGGTGCGTCGGCACTGAAGTCCTGGGCCAGCAGATTGGGCGCCACAGGCAAGGTGTGTGCCGAGTCCGTGGTAAGCGATCCACCAAACCACTACTCAGCGCCAACTGTCTCCAGCGCAAGCACTTCCAGCGACAGGTTCCACGGCAGCAGCGCCTCGTAGTCGTCCACCGTCCCTGCATGTGGCAGCTTTCTCAGCACATGACGCAGCCACGTGTGCGGCTCACGTCCATTGGCCCTGGCCGTCTCGATCAGTGAGTACACCACCGCGCTGGCATGTGCGCCTGCGGGCGTGTCACTGAAGAGCCAGTTCTTGCGGCCCACAACGAACGGGCGAATCGCATTCTCCACCCGGTTGTTGTCCATCGGCAGATCGCCCCGCTCCGTATAACGGACCAGCCTGTCCCAGTAGTGATCCAGGTAGCGCAGCGCCTTGCCCAGTTCGCTTTTCAGGGGTCACCAGGGGCGTGTCTCATCCAGCCAGGTGCGCAGCTTTTCCAGTACCTCCGGCTTCGGGTCTGTCTGGCCTGCAGCCGTGCCTGATTATGGTGCTCGTGGCACTGGGCCTCGTGTCGGGCATTTCGGGGTGGCGTTCTGGCGACAGCGCACGACGGTCAATCCGCATACGCCGGAAAGAACATCGGCCCCTGGTCACCGGCGGCATCTATCGCCTGACCCGCAACCTCATGTATCTGGGCATGGCGCTCTTTCTGGCGGCCTGGGCACTGTGGCTGGGGCAGCTCACGCCCTGGGTCGGGATCGGGGTGTATGTGGGTATCTGAACCGGTTTCAGATTGCACCGGAAGAGCGGATGCTGGCGCAGAAGTTCGGGGCGGCGGGAGGCGTATCGGAGACGGGTGAGGCGGTGGATGTGAGGGGGGCGTATTGTGCCCTTCTTGCCATGAAGCGGCGGAGTTTTGCGCCGTTTTATGGACCGATGCCCTGGTGCGATACGCCCTTCTGGCACAGAGGCCCGGTGAGAAAAAGCCATTTTCTTTAACCAGGCCCAAGCTTAAGTTAAAGAAAACGGCCCGTTCTTTAAATAAGCAACACGATAAGCTAAAGAAAGCCTTGATTGCTTAACTTATCGTTCCACCACTTATCGCACACTTCCGTCCATCGTAACAATACCCGGATGGACAGCCGCGGACTCGTAGTGTGCCCCGGAGGTCCTCATCCGCCACAGGGCCAGAAACCCGCCCAGGCGTAGGCATTCCGCAACCCGGCTATAGATACCCCTATTCCGCTATGGGAAAATGGATCGCCCCTGGTGCGTGCGGCCACATCCTGCAGGCGGCCACCAGGCATCTGATCAACAGGGGAACCGGGGTGAAAGACGGATGGAGCTGATCGACAACATCAGCCGTTTGCTGGGAGAGGACCTCAAACAGACCGTCAAGCCGGGCGCACGCCTCAAGATAGCGGCCTCCTGCTTCTCGATGTATGCCTACGAGGCCCCTGAAGGCCGAGCTGGAGCATATCGAGGCGCTCCAGTTCATCTTCACCGCCCCTGCCTTCGTACCCAGTGAGGTCACGGACCGGATCCGCAAAGGAACGGCGCGAGTTCCACATCCCACCCGGCAACCGCGAGCGCAGTCTGGCCGGCAGTGAGTTCGAGATCCAGCTGCGCAACAAGCTGACCCAGCGCGCCGTGGCGCGTGAATGCGCCGACTGGATTCGCCGCAAGGTCCAGTTTCGCAGCAACAACACAGGCGCCCCCATGCAGCAGTTCATGGGGGTCCAGCCCGCGGGCACAGCAGGGGCCATCTCCCCATCCACCGGAGCAGACGCCGTCTACGCGCCACTGAGTGGCTTCACGGCTGTCGATCTGGGCTATCAGCGGAGCAACGCCGTCTCCAACTTCGTCACCCGATATGACGAGGCTCCCATGACGGCCGCATACCTCTCCCTGTTCAACCAGCTCTGGAACGATCCCAATCAGCTCCAGGACGTGACCGCCCAGGTCATCGAGCACATCGAGACGGTCTACCAGGAGAACTCGCCGGAGAGCATCTACTTCCTGATGCTCTACAACATCTTCAACGAGTTTCTGGACGACATCGACGAAGACGTTCTGCCCAACGACCGCACCGGCTACCAGGACACCCTGATCTGGAACAAGCTCTTCAACTACCAGAAGGACGCAGCCACCGGCATCATCAACAAGCTGGAAACCTTCAGCGGCTGCATCCTGGCCGACAGCGTGGGGCTGGGCAAGACCTTTACGGCACTGGCCGTCATCAAGTATTACGAATTACGCAATCGCACCGTGCTGGTGCTGTGCGCCCCAAGAAGCTCGCCGAAACTGGCTGACCTACAACCGCAACCTCAAGACCAACCCCTTCGTTCGCGACCGCTTCAACTACGACGTGCTGTGCCACACGGACCTGTCGCGCACCAGCGGTGAGTCACTGGGCATGCCGCTCAATAAGGTCAACTGGGGCAACTACGACCTGGTGGTCATCGACGAGTCGCACAACTTCCGCAACAACGATGTCTATAAGGACAAAGAGACCCGCTATCAGAAACTGATGCGCAAGGTCATCCAGGAAGGGGTGAAGACCAAGGTGCTGATGCTGTCGGCCACCCCGGTGAACAACCGCTTCAGCGACCTGCGCAACCAGCTGGCCCTCGCCTACGAAGGCAACTCGGACAATCTGAGCAAGCGCCTGCGCACCAACCGCAGTGTGGAGGACATCTTCCGCAGCGCCCAGGCTGCCTTCAACAGCTGGGTCAAACTGCCGCCCGAAGAGCGGACGGTACGGGCCATTCTGGATGCCCTGGGCTTTGACTTCTTCGAACTGCTGGACAGTGTCACCATTGCCCGCTCCCGCAAGCATATCCAGACCTTCTACGACACCCAGGACATCGGCCAGTTTCCGGAGCGCCGCAAACCGCTGACATTCCAGTGCCCACTCACCGAGCGCGATGACATACCGGACCTGAACAGCATCTACGAGCAACTCTCGGCGCTGAAACTGGCGGTATGCCCCTGTCAGCTACCTCCTTCCCAGCCGCCTGGCGCATTAGTGAAAAGCCATGTACGACACCGACGTGGGGGAGAACCGGGGCAGACTGCGCCAGGCCGACCGGGAAAAGAGTCTGCAGGCGCTGATGACCGTCAACCTGCTCAAGCGGCTGGAAAGCTCGGTGTACGCCTTTCGCCTGACGCTACAGCTGCTGCATGACAACAACCAGGCCATTCTGGAGAAGATCGCAGCCTTCAAGGCGTCTGGTCAGGGCGCGCTGGAAGACAGTGTGGAAGTGCTGGGCAACCTGGAGGCAGACGATGACGATGTGTCGATGCCTGGTGATGAAGCCTTCCAGATAGGCAAGAAGATCAAGATCAACCTTGCCGACATGGATCTGCTGTCGTGGGAGCGTGACCTGCAGGCCGACATGCAGCGCATCGACGGGCTTCTGACCTCGATGAAGCGCATCGGCCCGGAGGATGATGCCAAACTGCAGCACCTCAAGGCCCTGGTGCGGGAGAAGATGGACAACCCCATCAACCCCGGCAACCGCAAGGTGCTCATCTTTACAGCCTTTGCCGACACTGCCCATTACCTGTACGAGAACCTGGCACAGGAGCTGCTGTTGCAGCACGGCGTGCATTCTGCCAAGGTCACGGGCAGCGGCGCCCCCCAATCCACCATCAACAGTACGCGCAAGCGCCACTACGATTTTCAGGAAGTGCTGACGCTCTTCTCGCCGCGCTCCAAGGAGAAGGCGGCGATCCTGCCCGACGAGCCCGGCGAAGTGGACCTGCTGATCGGCACCGACTGCATCTCGGAAGGCCAGAACCTGCAGGACTGTGACTACCTGATCAACTTCTATGACATCCACTGGAACCCGTGCGCATCGTCCAGCGCTTCGGCCGCGTGGACCGCATCGGCTCGCCCAACCGCAGCATCCAGCTGGTCAACTACTGGCCCGACATCACGCTGGATGAGTACATCAAGCTGAAAGAGCGGGTCGAGAGCCGGATGACCATCGTGGACGTGACCGCCACCGGTGATGATAACGTCCTTTCCGCCCAGGCCAACGATGTGTCATACCGCAAAGAACAGCTGCGCCGCCTGCAGGAAGAAGTGATCGAACTGGAAGACCTGAAAACCGGCGTTTCGATCACCGACCTGGGTCTGAACGACTTCCGCATGGACCTGCTGGGGTACATCAAGGCGCAGGGCGAACCCAGCAAGATGCCCAACGGGCTGCATGCCGTGGTACCGGCAGACCCAGAACGTGGCCTGAAGCCCGGCGTGATCTTCACCCTGCGCAACCTCGACACCACGCTGGGCCTTGGGCTGGACCAGCAGAACCGCCTGTACCCTTACTACCTCATCTACATCGGGCGCGATGGTGAGGTAATCCACGACTACACCGAGGTCAAACGGCTGCTGGACCTGGTACGCACCTGCTGCAAAGGACAGAGCAAGCCCGTCCCCCTGGCCTGTGAGCGCTTCAACCGTGCCACCGCAGATGGCAGGAACATGCAGGACTACTCTGCCCTGCTGAACACCGCCATCCACGCGATGATCAATACGAAGGAAGAGAAGGACATCGCCAGCCTGTTCAGTGACGGGGACTACAGCGCTCACCAACACCATCTCCGGGCTGGAAGACTTTGAGCTGATCAGCTTCCTGGTGATTCAGGAGACGGCATGAGCCCGGTTTCCAGCTCCGCGCCAGGCTCCATCCTGATCAGCTGGCCCCCGCAGGCCGCCTTTGGTCGTGTAGTGCCCAAGAGCAAGATCTACGAGCACGCCGGCGCCAACACCCGGGTGAAAGACCTGTTCGTGCAGCAGGTGGAGCAGATCACCTGGCTGTACAAGCTGGCACCAGGCACCATCAACCCTGCCGAACCGGCCGGGCGTGCAGGAGATACAGGTGTTCGGTATCCAGCTAAAAATCTGATTCGCTGGACGACGGGGTACTGCGCGCCATCGATGATGCCATCAGTACGTTGCTGGTGTTCGAGGTGACACGGGGAAGCGGTGACCAGGCCCAGACCCGGATGGTGGCGGCCTGCAAGCGGCCCAATGAGGCAGATGCCTCCCGGCAGGTCATCTCGGCTTACTACGGTACCGACTGGGTGCCTGCGGCAGCTGAACGGGCCCCCATGCCGGTGGCGCTGGACATGGCCCAGCTGATGCCGGGCTGCTGGGACATGGATGCCCCTGCCCGAGCGGGCGGAGAGAGCCTGGCTGACTGGGTGGTACGGACCGAACAGGCTGGCGTGCTGCAGCGTGAGATTGGGCGGCTGCAGGGGCGTGTGGCGAAAGAGAAGCAATTCAAGCGCAGGGTGGAGATCAATACCCAATTGCGCCAGTTAAAGAATGACTACGAAGCTTTGACCCGCTGAAACGTTCAGGAACTTGATGTCATGTCGAATAATAGCCCCCAGCCATGCTCAAACGATCAATTTCCCAACATCGTCAAGGCCAGAGACGATCACAAGCCACTGCGCTTTGGGTCTGATGAAAACCAGGGATTCAAACTACAGGAAGGTAGCGACGCATCCTGGGTCAGCTCGGATGCGTTCGGGAAGAGGGAGCTTCGGGAACACATCGAACCATGGCTGACATCGCTCTTTCAGTCGGAACACCTTTCCCTATTGGCAGGTTCTGGCTTGACGCATGCGGTACATTTTTTGGCTGCAGACACAATCGCAGCGGGCATGGGAACCATTCTCTGTCCATCCATGAAGACAAAAATCAATACGGCTGGGGAGAAATCCAGCAGAACAGGCCGAGTCGCAAAAAGGGAAATGTTGAAGATCAACTGCGCGTAGCAAATGAGCTGTTGCGCGGCCTGGAGATCCTTCAAAGCCCGAAGCGACGACTTTGGAGGACAAACTTATAGAAGGGATGAAGGATTTTGCCACCTCCATCCTGAAAAGTGAAGCTGGGATTGCGACTGCCGATGACGATAAACGTGAGCGCGCCTTTACCGCATTGGTGACCTTTCTGATGAGCTTTGCAAGTCGCACGGGAACACGCGACCGCCTGAGCATCTTCACCACCAACTACGACCGGCTGATCGAAGCTGGTGCGGAACTGGCACCGCCTGCATCTGCTGGACCGCTTCCTGGGCACTTTGATGCCCATTTTTCGATCCTCCCGACTTGACCTGGATATGCACTACAACCCGCCGGTATCCGTGGCGAGCCTCGATACCTGGAAGGCGTGGCTCGCTTCGTCAAACTACACGGCTCTGTGGATTGGGTGCAAACAGACAAGGATATCCGCCGCATTGGTCTGCCCTTCGGAGCTGAGACCATTGAACCGTATTTGCAGGCTCCTGGTTTGAGCGGCGCAACACCTCACAAGCTGATGATATACCAACGCCGCCAAGGATAGAAACCGCTGACTATCCCTATGTGGAGCTATTCCGGGATCTGGCTGCGGCCGTGTGCCGCCCCAACAGCACGCTTGTGACTTACGGCTACAGTTTTGGCGATGAGCACATCAATCGCGTAATTCGGGATATGCTCACCATTCCATCCACACACCTGGTCGTAATTTCGCGCGATGACACGCTTGGCCGCATCATGCAGACGTACGAGCAGATCGGCCGGCCTTCGCAAGTTAGCCTGCTGATCGGCCCGGATCTGGCCGACCTGACGACACTTACGGAGAACTACCTACCCAAGGCTGCCATCGACAAGACGACGTTCCGTATGAGCGAGCTGCTCAAACAGCGATTTGCCACCAAGCAAAGTATGTCCAAGTCTGAAGGGCAAGACACCGAAGACAGGGGTGATCCGGTATGAGCCTCTCTCCATTGGCGCACGCAGACTCCTTGCGCATCGGCACGATTGACTTCGTCTCCGATGAGATCAAGGTACTGCTGGACATTGAGGCACCCGATAGTGTCTCTCTGAACACGGGCACGCCACGCCCCTTTCCACGCATCAACGGCTACGTGCTTTTCGCCGAGCGACCAAGGCTACTTGGTGGCCCAAGTGGAATGGATCACCGTAGAGCGTTCGCAGTATCCAAAGCGCAAAGGAATGCAGGACTTCGGCCTGGTGGACCTTCCTTACCCGCTGCGCAAGATGAGTCTGAACCCCTTGGGTCTTCTGTTATATGCGGGAGAAATCGACGGCAAGGATCGCTACGAGTTCAGGCGCGGCGTACAAGCTTATCCATCGGTGGGCGACCCTGTGTTGTTGCCTACACAGGTTCAACTTCGCGCCATCGTTGAATCAGGCGAGAACCTGCCGCGTCAAGATTGGCGTGAGTCCATTGGCCGCCAACGCCGAAGTCCGAATCGACCCAGACCGTCTCTTTGGCCGTCACCTGGCCGTGCTTGGCAATACAGGCAGCGGCAAATCTTGTTCAGTTGCCGGGTTGGTTCGCTGGTCGATGGATGCTGCCAGAAAAGCGCGCAATGGCGCTGATCCGAGATGCACGCTTCATCGTGCTTGATCCTAATGGCGAGTATGCAAACACCTTCACTGGCATGGGCAAGGCACGAGTCTTTGCTGTCAACCAATCTGAAGGGGTAGAACAACTCCAGGTTCCTTTGTGGTTCTGGAATAGCGCTGAATGGAGCGCTTTCACCCAGGCTAGTGCGAAGACTCAGCGTCCAACCTTGGTTCAAGCACTGCGATCAGTCCGAGACGGCTCAATTGATGCTGCACCCACCGCTAGCAGCAACATGCGTCGCTACTTGCGCTCTCTAGTTAGTGCTGTTCATATCGAGGCGCAGTGCGGGTGGACCTTGGAAGGGATCGAGGCCAGGCACGAGGCTTTCGAGACCGCCTTCGTGCCTGGAATGAAGGACTTGTTGATGATGTAGCCTTTACCCCGCAGGAAAGTCACGCCCTAAGTCAGCTTTCCAAGCATTTCACGCAGCTACTGGGTACCCATCAAGAGGATTGGCCACCGGTATTTACCCGGCAGAAGTTGATACTGCTGCGTCAACTGGAGCAAGACCCACTCGACTTTCGGCGGTAGTGATACCGACGCACTGCCCATCGACGCAGACATACCACGTCCGTTCGCTGGCGATCAACTGCTCCGCAGGTGAAGCCAACGCCGAACTTATGGGGGTTTCCGAGCACGTCGAGACGATGCTCATGCGGATCAGGACGATCTTGTCGGACAGCCGCGTGAAAACGATAGCTGGCGATATGGAAGGCGTGGAGCTACATGACTGGCTGACCAGCTACCTCGGCGACAGCCAAGCCTCGAATGGTTCCGTGACGGTTATCGATCTCTCGCTGGTTCCGGCCGAAGTGGTTCACATCATCACGGCCGTGATTGCTCGAATGACGCTGGAAGCCTGCAACGCTACCGCAAGCTCAACGCGGGCAAGCACTCCCCGACCGTGCTGGTGATGGAAGAAGCCCATACCTTCATCCGCCGTTATCCAGACGACGCAGAGAACCAGAACTCGGCAGCTATCTGCTGCCAAGTCTTCGAGAAGATCGCCCGCGAAGGACGCAAGTTCGGCCTGGGGCTGCTGCTTTCGTCCCAGCGGCCCAGCGAGTTGTCGCAGACGGTGCTGTCTCCGTGCGCAACAGCTATCTGCTTCCATCGCATCAGTAATGACCGCGATCAGGAACTGGTTCACAAGCTGGTGCCGGATAACCTGCGCGGCCTACTACGCGACCTTCCATCGTTACCCGCGCGTCATGCCATCCTGCTGGGCTGGGCGTCGGAACTGCCGGTTTTGGTACGGATGAGCAATCTGCCCAAGGATCAGCGGCCTAGAGTCGGATGATCCCGATTTCTGGGCCGTATGGTCTGGAGACGGACTCGACAAGGATCCCGAGGGGTGCGACATCGAGCGGACCGTTGATTGGCAATCCAGTTGCTGCCGACTGGCAGCAAATCCCCCAGAATGAAGAGTCAGAAGACGGCTCAGACAACCTAACAGCTCGCAAACGACAAGAAGATTTATATGGAAAATCTTAAGATGCACTCACCTGACCTAACTGAAGACAACATCGCACGCATCCGTGAGCTGTTCCTGGCTGCGTCACCGAAGCACGACGCGAGGATGGAAGCTATAAGGCTGATGGTGGACTTCGACCAGCTCAGGCAGGAACTGTCTGATTCTATCGTCGAGGGCCGCAGGGCGCTACCACCTCAATTGGCCTGGCAAGCGCGATGCGCTGCTAACCGCCAATTCGCCGATTGCGAAGACGTTGCGACCTTGCCGCGAAGAGCGTCGACTTCGATACCACAAAAAACCTATTTATTGAAGGCGACAACCTTGAAGCCTTAAAGCTCTTTCAGGAGACCTATCTTGGCAAGGTAAAGCTAATTTACATCGACCCACCGTATAACACGGGACGAGACTTCATATACGACGATGACTTCAGTAAGAGCACCGAACGCCATTTGATAGAATCAAATCAGGTCGATGAACTGGGGGCGCTTGGTAGCCAACACCGAAGCCAATGGTCGCTTCCATTCAGACTGGTTGAGCATGATCTATTCGCGCTTACGACTTGCAAAGAACTTGCTCAAAGAGAACGGCACTGTCTTCATCTCAATTGACGACAATGAAGTACATAACCTGCGAAAAGTATGTAGCGAAGTATTCGGTGACGATAATTTTTATAGCGCAAATCATCTGGCAGAAAGTTTATGCACCAAAGAACACGGCAGACTGGTTTTCTGAAGACCATGACTATATTCTGGTTTATGCAAAAGAACAAACTGTCATGGCGCCCCAGAAGCTGGCAAGAACCCCGAAATGGAGGCGCGCTACAAAAATCCCGACAATGATCCGCGGGGCCGTGGAAGGCAGAAAAATATGTCTGCCGTAACCGTTATGATGCCGGAGTTTATCCGGTGACATGTCCCTCCGGACGTATCGTTTTCGGGTCCTCCTACTGGAAATTATTGGCGTATCAATGAAGCAAAAATTTAAGAACTTGATGCAGATGGTCGAATTTGGTGGGGCGCCGATGGCAATAACACACCAGCAGTCAAGCGGTATCTAAGCGAGGTCGCTAATGGCCGAACTCCGCAAACCCTTTGGTTCTACGAAGAGGTAGGCCACACGCAAGATGCCAAGAAAAACGCTGCTCAAGTATGTACGGTTCCAACACACAGAAAAATGTATTAAATTCAGTCAAACCGGTAGAATTGATACAACGCGTATTGCAGCTGGCTGGGCAACCAAACGATGGTGACATTGTGCTGGATTTTTCAGTGGAAGTGCAACCACGGCCCATGCCGTATTGAAGCAGAACGCCGAGGATGGCGGCAACCGACGCTTCATTGGTGTTCAGATTGCCGAACCGCTTCCAAAGCCTGAGCCCGGCATGGCCTCAATCTTTGAAATGGGGCAGAAACGTATACGCAACGTAGCGAAAGAATTACGTAAGGGTGATACGACCAGGCCGCTTGACCTCGGCTTCCGCGTCCTCAAAATCGACACATCGAACATGGCCAGCGTCTATTACGCCTCAGACGCGCTGAACCAAGCCAAGCTTGACCTCTTCGTAGACAACATCAAACCCGACCGCACCGCGGAAGACCTGCTGTTCCAGGTGATGCTGGACTGGGGCGTTGATCTTGCCCTACCCATCGAGAAGAAAGCCATCCGGGGCAAGGACGTGTTCTTCGTGGATGGCGACGCACTCGCCGCCTGCCTCGACGCCCACTGCAGCGTGGACGAAGCCTTCGTCAAGGAACTCGCCACGCGCAAGCCGCTGCGCGTAGTGTTCCGCGACGCAGGGTTCAAGGACAGCGCCGTCAAAATAAACGTGGAGCGGATCTTCAAGCTCTTGTCGCCATCCACCGAAGTGAAGTGCATTTGAGGGGTGGGGATGTCAAATTTCTATAAAAGTCAATTTGTATGCGCGCCTGTGCGTTGACGTGCTGTGCTCAGGAGATACCCAATGAATCCCTACCTTCCAGATAATCTACCTTTGACTGATCTGGATTACCGTCGTCTGTTGCCCTTGGTGGGTCAAGCCAATGGTGAGCTGGCGCGCTACGACGGCTTGTTGCAGGGGAATCCCTAATCCAGCGGTGATGCTGTCTCCCCTGACCACACAGGAAGCGGTATTGTCGTCACGCATTGAGGGCACACAGCTACGAGTGGATGAAGTGCTGGAGCAGGCAGGCCTGCTGAAGGAAGGCGAGAGTTTCAGGACATTCAGAAATCTCCAACTACCGGCGGGCATTGTTGTCCGCTCGGGAACACTGAAAAGCTTTACCCGATACGGCTATCTCTTTGTGCGCGAACTTACACGGATTCTTATGGACGGCGTTCGTGGGCAAGACAGACGACACCGGGAGAATTCCGGCGTGACCAGGTGGATTGGCGCCTCACGGCTGTGCACTGAGCGAGGCCAGCTTGTGCCGCTTCAACGTGCAGGTGCCCGACTACTTGGAGGTGTGGGAGGCTATCTGGACGGCGATGACATTGACTTTCTCTGCAAAGGGCCGTCGTCCAGCTGATTCGCTGCTACCCGTTCAAGGACGGTAATGGTCGAGTGGACGCATTCTCATTCCACCTATTTCTGTGACCAAAAGCGCGTGCTTTCACAGCCGATGTTTTATCTGTCGGAGTATTTGGAGAGCCATCGCGATGAATGTACGCACGGCTCAGAGACTTGCTGCCGAGAGATTGGAATAGCTCGGATCGCCTTTTTCTTACAGGCCGTGCTGACACAGGCACGGCAGAACAGCCAACGGGTAGTAGCCATCAAGTCCCTGTACGAGGAGATGAAGCAGACCATACACGAGATCACGCGTTCGCAGTACACCGTGCATCTGTTGGATGCGATTTTCAGCAAGCCAATTTTCCGCACGTCGGATCTAGCCGAACAGTTGAGCCAAGAGTTCAGCATCCGATGAAAAGACCGCACCCGCTCTGCTGCGGCAGCTACGCGATGGCGGCGTCCTTCGGGAGTTGCAAGCAAGCAGCGGTCGCCGTCCGACCACCTTGTGCTTCCCTCGGCTGATCAATCTGGCGGAAGGGCGAGATGTGCTCTGATACGTTGAGGAGCCTGTACACTCCAGAAGCCATATTGTGGAGCGCAAAAGACGATTTACGCTCTACAAATTATTTAGTGGCGCCCGCAGGCTCCACAAAGCTTGAGAGAGGCTTTGTGAACTGAGTTTCAAGACCCAAGCCTACCAGACCGCCGCCGTAGAAGCGGTGGTGGAATGCTTCAAGGGGCAGAAGCCGCAGCACGGAGGCATTCGCTATCGCCTCGATCCCGGCGCTCGCAAGGCGGAACCGTCCAGCCCATAGGGCGTGCTGCCACTGGAAGCCACGCCGGATGCAGCAGCAGAGCAGGGAGGCGGCTTTCGCAATGCCGACCTCACCCTGTCGGAATCGACTCTACTGAAAAACATCCACACCGTGCAGCAAGACCAGAATCTGCCGCTCTCGGATGCCTTGGTCAAGACCAAAGTGGCCAGAGTCAATCTCGACATAGAGATGGAAACCGGCACTGGCAAGACCTACTGCTACATCAAAACGATCTTCGAGCTGAACCAGAAATACGGCTGGAGCAAGTTCATCATCGTGGTTCCAAGCATTGCCATCCGTGAAGGAGTTGCCAAGTCGCTGGAGATCACGGCAGACCATTTTCTGGAAAGCTACAACAAACGGGCACGGTTTTTCATCTACGACTCGCGGCAACTGCACCAGCTGGAGAACTTTTCGTCGGACGCTGGCATCAATGTAATGGTCATCAACGTCCAGGCTTTCAACGCGACCGGCAGGGACAATCGCCAGAATCTATGAGGAACTGGACGACTTCCAGTCGCGCCGCCCCATCGATGTGATCGAGTGCTAACCGTCCCATTCTCATTCTGGATGAACCTCAGAAAATGGAGGGAGCCAAGACGCTGGAGTCGCTGTCCAGGTTCAAACCGCTGATTGTGCTGCGCTATTCTGCCACCCACAAAACCGAGCACAACAAGATACACCGGCTGGACGCGCTGGATGCCTGACCAGAAACTGGTCAAAAGATTGCGGTACGTGGTATTTCCGTCGGCGGCCTGTCGGGTACGGCCGGCTACCTCTATCTGCACTCTCCCATTCTGATCTCCCCCAGCAAACCACCTGAAGCCCGGTTGGAGTTTGAGCAGAAGCTGGCCAATGGCAGTATCAAGCGGATTACCCGGAAGGTGGGCAAGGGTGACAACCTGTTCGAGCTATCCAACGAGTTGGAGCAATACCGCGACCGCTTGTGGTGGATGACATCAATGCCAATACCGACACACTGTCCTTCCTCAACGGTATAGAGATCGGCGTAGGCGGGTAATTGGTGATGTCACAGAGGAGTGCTGCGACGCATTCAGATCCGTGAGTCCATCAGGCCCACTTCGACAAGGAAGAGGCCCTGTATTCAAAAGGCATCAAGGTGCTGACGCTGTTCTTCATCGACGAAGTAGCCAAGTACCGAGACTATGATGCTGCCGATGAGAAAGGCGAGTACGCTCGAATCTTCGAGGAAGAGTACAACCAGTACCTCAACGAGGTGCAGGAACTGCACGACACGCCCCACCAGCGCTACCTGAAGGGCATCGACACGCGCACTCACAATGGCTACTTCTCCATCGACAAGAAGGGCCGGCAGATCGACTCCACCTTCAAGACGCGTGGCGAAAATGCCGTACGTCCGATGACACCGACGCCTACGACCTGATTCTCAAGGATAAAGAGCGCCTGTTGTCATTTGACGAACCCACCACTTCATTTTCTCGCACTCTGCATTGCGCGAAGGCTGGGACAATCCAAACGTGTTCGTCATCTGTACGCTCAAGCACAGCGACAACACCATCTCCCGCCGGCAGGAGGTCGGCCGTGGGTTACGACTGGCCGTGAACCAGCAGGGGGAGCGGATGGACAACCCGAATACCGTGCATGACATCAACGTGCTGACGGTGGTGGCCAGTGAAAGCTACAAGGACTTTGTGGCGGGGTTGCAAAAGGATATCAGCGAGTCCCTGTCGGCACGGCGGCGGTGATCACGCTCGAAACGCTCAAGGGCATCAAATGGCTCGCATCGGAAGGAGCAAAACCTGGCCCCGATGGCAAATTTCCAACGCCAGATGGCCAGGATATCGTATCGGAGACCATGCTGAAGCAGATCCTTCGCTATCTGCAGAAGCACGATTACCCCTCGACATCGACAACCATTTTTCCCGCTGCCTATCTGGAGGCTCGTCACAGCGGAACGCGCCCTCTGCCTCGATGAACTGGCACCTTACGCCACGGACGTCTTTGCACTGATCGAGCAGGAAGATGGCCAGCCACGCAGCTACCCGCCATCGAGAACGACCACAAACCCAGACCAACCCGCGCTCAATGCCAACTTCCACAAACAGGAATTCAAGGCACTGCGATCGCATCGACTGCAAGGCCGTCTACACGGTTGCCTTTGATGATGATGAACTGGTCGAGAAGGCGGTCAAAAGCCTCAATGACAGGGACACGGGTTTGCGCGTAGAGCCGTTACAGGTCCGGGTCATTCGCGGAGAGCAGGCCACGAACCTCACGGCCGACAATATGCAACGCGGCCAAGGTTTCGTATTGAAAGAATCGGTGGAATACCCTGACGGGTACCAGACACGCATGACCTTCCCAGGTCCGCTGACCTGGTTTGGCAAAGCTGGCAGAAGGCACGCAGTTAACCCGGCGCACGGTGGCCAGGGATTCTCGTGGGTCTGAACCCGCCGTATTCAGCCAGTTCAAAACCAGCGAAGCATTCATCAGTCAGGCAATCAAGCTCATCAACGAGCAGAAGGCCACGATGATCGTCGAACATCTGTCATACGACCCTATAGAAGAACGTTTTGACATTGACATCTTCACGGCAGACCAGACCCGCCGGGATTTCACCGACGCCGTCCACACGCCCAAACACCACATTTACGAATATGTACTGCCCGACTCCGGCTCCAAACCAGAACGGGATTTTGCCGAGGCCCTGGAAGCCAGTTCAGAGGTAGTGGTGTATGCAAAGCTGCCTCGTGGCTTTCTGATTCCAACGCCCGTGGGCGATTACAACCCCGACTGGGCCATTGCCTTCAAGGAAGGGCTGGTCAAACACATCTACTTCGTGGCCGAGACGAAGGGTTCGCTGTCATCCATGGAGCTACGCGGCATCGAGCAGACGAAAATCAAGTGCGCTCGCAAGTTTTTCAATGAGATGAACCAGCGCTTTGCGCCAGAAAACGTCAAATACGACGTGGTAACGGACTATGAAGGACTGATGGGCCTGGTGAAATAAGACGTGAACCAGCTCCCGGCCAAGCAGGAAGCTGGTTCACATCTTCGTGGCTCAGGGGGTGCTACCCGATACCGGTGCGCCGTTGTGCAGGGGCTCCGGCATTTCTGCCAGGGTATACCGAGGCCGGGCATTTTTGACCTCCGTCTTGGTCATGGAGACAGAGACGGGGTACATCCAGATGATTTCGCACCCACTCAAGAATTTCCCTTCCCTCGACCTTGCCCTGTATCCGCTGACCATCCTGCGTAAGACGAAACTCGAACACCTTGGTACCAGGCAGAAGGCCAGTGAACTCTCCCTGCAAAGAGATCAGGCTGTCCTTCAGATTACTGACCTTCAGACGTTCCAGACTGCGCCCTGACCTCATCAGTGCTACTGAAGCGAAATGCCTTCTCCGCACATCAAGGCGCACGTCGCTCCGCCTTCTGACAGGGTTCGCAAGAACGCCCGGACCTTTTCCAGCGCACGAGGGCGCGTTTCCGAAGCAGCATCCACCAGTGCTTCGTCGCTGGCCTGTGTTCCCTGAAGCAGTGCCTGAGTACGAGCCAGAGCAGTAGCAACTACACTTTCCTGATCCAGTGAACGCGTACCTTGCTCCCGCTCCTCCAGCTCAAAACCGAATGATCCCTGCGCGATATTGGTGATCAGCAGCTGGTGCGGTAATCTCCATTTTTGATCGACATCGAAGTAGAGCGATCGACGGTCATGGCGTACCGCTGTTTGCGTGATGCCGCAGTGCCGTATATGTGGGCGCTCGCTCGCAGTTGTGGGACCACATCACCTCCGTGGCAGCCTCCTGCACCTGGGCGGAACTGTCCCGGTGATACTGGCCCAACCACTCATCCGAACCGTTCTGTTGAACCGCTCGATGTAGCATTCTGCTGCGGCTTGCCGGGCTGGATGTATCTCAGCTCGATACCGGCCTTCTGCGCCTAGGCAGTGATGGCGCAACCGACGTACTCCGGGCCGTTGTCGCACCTTATTGCAGACGGCTTTCCCCGCCACTCGATGATCTGCTGCAGCGCCCTGATGACCCGCTCAGAAGGCAAGGGAGAAGTCGACCTCATGCCCCAGTACCTCCGGCTGTGATCATCGATGACCCCTATAGTTCACAATAGTTGCCCGATCGATAGTAACCTCCAACCCAAGGGCGAAACAGGACAAGGAACGCAGCCAGACACGGAAAGGCATTCGAGGACAGAGCGGTAGCCAGGGCGTGCTGCCGCCAGAGAGCGCACCAGTCGAGGTCGTCTCGCAGGAGCTGCACATCTCGGTAGCAACGCTGGGCGCTGGCGGGCGGACGCGCTGGCTGCGCCAGCAGGCAGAGCGGGTCACGGACGCCAGCGGCGCGCATCGATGCCATCATCGCCACGCGTCGATGGACGAGGCGAGTCGAAACGCCTGGTGTCGCGAGTAGTCTATCCGCAGCGGACCTGCGAAATGGCGCGATGCGGCCGCCAGGGGTTGCTGACCCGGAAGAAGCCTCCAGAAGGTGCAGCGATGCCACTCAGCCATACCGGCGCCGCGTCAAGGAGCTGATCGGAGGCGAAGGGAAAAGGCACTGGCCGAGACCACGGCGCATTGCTGGTTTTCGAGAAAAAGCTGGATGCGATCTTCCATCCGGACGAGGGCGAGGACGCGATAGACTGCCTGGAAGATCGCAGAATCATGTCCGGCACATCGACGAAGCCCATGCTGCCGGTGCGCGACTGGCCCCGGCCCGCCAGGTGGTTGGCATTACGGCGAGAGCCCTGCAGCGCTGGCGCAGGGATGACTCGGGGTTCTGCTGACGGGCGCCCCACGCCCAGCCGGCCCGACCGGCCCTGCACTGACCGGGGAAGAAAAAGGCGCTCATGCTGGCCTGCCAACGAGCCCCGCTTTGCCAGCCTGCCACCAGCACGCATCGTGCCGATGCTGGCAGACGAAGGCATCTACATTGCCAGCGATCGAGCTTTCGGCGCGTGCTGCGTGCAGCGGGCAGAGCGCCGCCGTGGACGCCAGAACACCGTCAGACTGCGCCCGCCACCACACATGTGGCGCACTGCAGGTCAGGTCTGAGTGTTGGGACATGACGTACCTGCCCAGCAGGTTCGGGGCCAGTGGTTTCTCACCTGTACCCAGTCATGGACCGTACAGCCGCAAGATCGTGGGCTGGGAGATTACGCGAGACAGTGTGCCGACCATGCCGCACGGCTGCTCAACCGCGTGGCGCTCTCGAGCGTATCCATGCCAAACGACGCCGAGCCAGCGCCACTGCGGACAGGACATGACATTCTGCAGGCCCGACATCGCCTGTACCAGACGGCACGCAGCCGGATGCCATCACGCTGGTCGGGCCATACCCACAACTGGCAACCCGTCACGACGGTCACGCTCAATCCGGAGCGTGACGGTGTGATTCAGGCGGCCATCAACCTGCACGATAGCAGGCGGGTGGCCGCATGATTCATCGGACAACTAGGTTGACTTACTCCGCGCCCCCAGACGTCCGACACGATCCCGTCCGACCTTCTGTCCCTGGTGCCGCAACAGCGCGTACGCGCCGCACCCCCATGGGTCTGGCGCCCCGCCTCGTGAGCCGCCCTGATGTGAACACGCAGGCGCTCGTCGTCCTTGGCCCGTTGGCTGGGCCGGCGCTTGAGCCAGGCCAGATAGCCGCTGCGAGAGACTTCCAGTGCCCGACAGGCCACGGTCAACGGGTACCCCTTGCCGTGAACCCTGTCCTTCAGGAACGCGTACCTTGCAGGGATTCCTTCGCAAAAGTACGCGGCCTTTTTACGATCTCTCGCTCCATCTCGGCACGGGCCGGCTCCGGCGCAGCGCACCACCTCGGCCTGAAGCTCCTCGCGGCAGGCCTCGGCCCCCCGAGAACGGCTTGCCCGGCCAATTGGCCTTGACTGCCAGTGGCCAGAGATCCTTCGGTCCCCCAGCCTGGCGGCGACCTCGGCTTGCGAAAGCCTTTTGTTCAAGGACCATCCTGACAGCTTCTGCCCTGAACTCGGCCGCGTAACTCTGGATTCTGTTTCATCCGTTGCCCCTCCATGGCCATTGCCCTCGTGACGGGTGTCGACGGAAATCAGGTTACCTCGTCTTTCACGATAGCAGGCAGGTCGCTGCATCGACCATTGGACAACCAAATTGACCTGCCCCTATCGCCCTTATATCATCTCAAACATATACCGAACGTCGGAAAACATGAGAAAAGAAATTTAATGAAAATAAAAATATATAACAGCTCAACCTAGAATCATTCACCCTCGCCAAAAGATCAAAAGCAAATGAAAAACCACAACAACGCTACGAGAGCGAAAAACCCTGAAGAAAAGCACCTTCGGTTCTAGCCATAATCACCACAATTGCAGCTTGCGGAGGAGGACCAATTCAAGAAACAATTCAGCTCTACAAAAAGCAAAGCGAAACCTGATTTCGCATACCCTCCTCTCCAGCAACAGCAACAGCAACAGCAACAAAGAAAACCAGAATGACCCAACAAGAAACAGCTGCAGATATCAACCACCCCAACCAAAGCATCATTAACACAATAAGACGAAGCAACAGACAATTACCTCAAGAGACATCAATTACTCAAACAACGGGCTTTTATGCAGCGGGAGTAGACAGTAATCTTCTGATAATCTCAACAACCCATTCGGACACAGTTTCGTCCACCTAAACAAAGAAGATCTAATCAGCAAAATTCAAGTCAAACACGCCAAATCACGGGACAACCGTGGATCGACGTGACGCACACAATTGCTTTCCGGGATCTACTTCGGGAAACTGGAAATTTCTGAAAAGTGTGAGTGATCAATCAGCACAAATCTCTTGTGTTACCTCCAGCAATGACGCCAAAGCGGCATGAGTGAGACATGGTTATGAAAACAACATGTCCTGAGGAGAAATCATGGATGGGGCTATCTGTTCAAACCAACCCCACCTGTGACACCTCACCTCGCCTATACTGATTCCTCTACCAACCGGCCAGGATTTGAGAATTGAGATTCTCCTGGGGCAATAGTCAACAACGAAGTTTCACTGAAACGCTTCATGCCCGGCACTAACCGGGAGGATCAAATATATTGCCGTCATCTGGTAGATAAAAGTATGGCTTCTCATGAGGTGCCATTTCAGCCCCCGTTTGTGAAGCTTCGCTTTCGCTTGTGGGAGGATCTCGATCCTGTGGCAGCAAAAGCAATCATTCATCGAAAGCTCTCCAGCTTCCGCTTCCGCCCTGCCTCCTCGACGGCCTGGTGAACCCACGCCTCGCCGGCAGTGTGATCTGATGGCCGATAGTGGGCGCCGGGCTGCAACCACCACCGGTCGCTGCAGGTGGCGCCGCTGGCCATGGCCTTCGGCATCGCTCAGCGGCGTCAGAAAGCCAACGAGCAGGCTGATCACCGCCATCATCGGCAGCGCTGGTCTCTCGCTGCTGGGCGAGGGTCGAAGGTGCGAATCGGCGGGCCGGCCACGGCGCCTTCGTGGCCATGCTCTACGGCATCGCCCCGCGGTACGGCATGTCCAACCTGCTGTTGGCCACGATGATGGCCGGCGCCATCCTCTTCCTGATGGGGAGCGCTGCGTACTGCGAGATCATCCCGCTTCGTGCCCATCTCGCCGTCATCGGTTTCACCCAACGGCATTGCCGTGGTGACTCATGCTGTCACAGATGAAGGACTTTCTGGGCCTGCGGATCGCGAAGATGCCGAGCCAACTTCTTTCTCGCAGCTGGACACGCTGGTCGCAGTACCGCGACGGGCGCTGGAACTCTCTCGGCCCTGGGACGCAGGTCGTGGTCACGCTGCTTTACCCCTCATCGTCTGGGCCTTGCCGCCCAAGGTGATGACGCGTCCCGTCCGGGCGGCGCTGGAGCAGCCGGCGCAGTAATGGTGAGCACGCCGCCAGCGATGCGGAAGGTGATGCCGAAGGCGCTTCGGCGCCCACGACGGCCGGCACGACGTCTGCGACGCCTGCGGCGCCCACGTGGCCCCGCAGGCCAGCCTGCTGCGCCGCATCCTGGCCAGCGGCGCATTCCAGCGCCGCTGGTGGTCAGCTGCTGCTGGGCACGCTGTTCACCCGCAGGCGCTGCGGCCGCGTCGAGACCATCGGCGTAGCCGCTCGGCGGCGTCACGCAGAGCCTGCCGTGGCACCCGTGCCGCCCAGCTTCTCGACTGGGAATCGCCCAGGGCCGCTGCCCCACGCTGGCCATTGCCTTTCCTGGAGCATCAGAATCGCTGCTGTGCGCACGGGGTGGCCGACGGCACGACCCATGACCGCCACGATCCCAACCAGGAGCTGATGGCCCGGGAGCATCTGTCCAGCTTTGCCGCCACGCTGCTGTTCGGCGGCACTGCCGCTCCTCGCGCACGACTGCGTACCGTCACCAACATCCGCAGCGGTGCCCATTCACCCATTGCCGGCGTGGTGCACGCGCGCTGACGCTGCTGGTGTTCGCCCGCTGCTGTAGCGCTGGCGGTCAACGCATCCCGGATGAGCGTGCTTTGGCGCGGGCATCCTGCCGTTCGTGAGCTGGCGTGTAGCGACTGGCGAGCCTTCGCACGGCTGCGTCGCTTCACGCTCAACTACCGCACGGTGCCGCTCACCACGCTCTGCCACGGACGTCATCTTCCGGCCGACGGTGGCGGTGCCGGTTCGCCGCTGCTGCCAGCTTCTTCTTCCATCTACCGGGTGGCGCGGGTCGCACGCGCGTCCGACCCACCAGTCAGACGCCGGCCGAGGTGGCAACGCTGCCCGGCGATCGCCGGGTGGGCACATGGCGAGGCGTTCGGCTCGATCTTCTTCGGATCGATCAGCAAGCCTGAGGCGATCACGGCCACGCCGCAGCCGTTCGCGGAACATCGTGTGCTGGATCTGCACCGGGTGATCAGCACTATCTGGTTCACGACAGCTGGATGCACCGCAGTCGCTGCATCGGCAATATCCTGGAGCATGGCAGACCGGCTGGCGCTGATGCGGCGCAACCGGCAAAGCCGCTGTCGCCGATGAAGCGGGCAGGCTTCCTGGAGGAGCTGGGGAGACGGAATCTGTTCGATTCGCTGGATGAGGCGTATGCGGCGTTGCGGGCGAGCCACCCCGCGTGAAAACGTCCGTTCGTTCTTGAAGGATCGACTTGGCGAAGGATGACTTCGACGAGAGCGCCGCGGGAGGAGGTGCGCGCTTCGCGCTCATGCTGGCTCCGCTTCGCTTCCAGAGCGCCTGTGGAGGCACCCCATCCCGGAGCGCTGGCACCTGGAGGTCGATCTCCATCCGCTTGGCAGCCCATCACGGCGCTCTCAACGCTTCGGATGTTGGTCGTCGCCCATGCGGATCAGTGCTGATCGTCCCGGACGTGGGGCACCGGACAACCGGACACTCAATGCTTCGACGTCTTCCAGTCCTGCATCTGGTCGGTGCGTTTCAGCAGGCCAGTGTCCTGGTCGAAGTGGGCGTAGAAGAACATGGTGCGCTGGGTCGCTTTCGCAGGCAGCGCCAGCCCCAGACTCCTCGTTCTGGCGCTTGAAGCGCGAGATCTCGCCCGGTTTGCCCAGGATCTGGCGGACCTGGTCGCGAGTCATGCCGGGCCGGACGCTGCAGTTCTCTTGGTCAGCACCTGTTCGATGCGGCGGAAGCGCCATCGCGCCGATGGTGACGAAATAGGTTTCGCTGCCCATCGGGCCGCGGGGTATTCAGGGTGCGGCTGCCGTCGCTCTTCCCAGATCATCTCGGGCTGGCCCATCCACCGACGCGCGTCGGCTTCGAGTGCTCTGGCGGGGTGGGTCGGCCTGTCTGGGCAATGAAGTCGCAGGCTGCTCCCCAGGGGTGTGATGGCCGGCAGCGGGGCCCAGGCGCGGGTACGCCAGGAACGGGGCGGTTGGCCTGTGTTTCAGGGCTGGAAGGCTTGCGCGCTCTCGTCGCGACGAACCGGGTCCGGCGTGCGGCCCGGGAAGGCTGAGCACGCGTTTGGATGCGGGAAGGCGGGCTGGAAGCTTGTACCGCCGGATCCCGCTGTACGCTGCCCGGGTTTGCTAACGGATGCGGGTGGACGTCCGCCACACGCCGGTCGTGACTGCCGTCGAGCAGAGCTGCTGCCATTACACTCACTCGAACCCGCTCGTCACCCGCACTTCACGCCAGCCGCGCGGCTGGCGGCAAGATGCATCATGGCCCGCGTCTGCTGAGAGCGCGCGCTCCTGCAGCAACTGGAAGGAAAAGCGTCCGTCGCTGGAGCCGAGCAGCAGCGCCTGCGCGCGCCATCTCTGGTGACAAAGGCGCCCATCGACCTGGAACGGCGTGCCGAGGAAAATGCCTCGCGGGCTGATGGTAGCCCTCATCCCTACCGAGGCTGATACGACGCTCTGGCGGGTACCGCCGGCGTTGCTCTGATACTCGCGCTCTGCGCAGGACACTGAACGGCAAGCCCTGATCCGGATGCCGAGTTGCCGAGCAGGTACCTGGCGCTCATCCACGGTGAACCGCTACGGCGCATCCCGAACGATCTGTACGTCGCCGCGGTGCGCTGGAAGTGCTGCTGACACGCTCTTCGAGGGGCCGCTGGACCAACTACTGGCTCTGCCTGGATCCGCAAGCAGAATTTCGACGTCCTGGACATCCCCATGGTTACAGGTGACGGCACAGTACGGGCCTACGTGGACGAGATCCGTTCCCGCGGCCTGGAGCTGGCGGCCGAGCGCGCTGACGGGCGGGCATGCGCCATGGGCGACATCAAGTCGCGGATGCTGCCGCCATTGCAAAGAAGCGCCGACAGCGACGAGGAGGTGGAAGACCCGCGCGCCGAGCTGGCCGGCGGCTGCTGGAGTCTGAGCGCATCAGTACGGGGCGGCGCAGATCGACGCGCGCGCTGCCGTCGGTGGCCCGCGACTTCGTGCGCGCCCATGGTGCATCTGGACCACACGGCGAGATCCGCCTGCCGGATAGTCTCGGCCGACGACCTGCGCCGTTCTGGGCGAGTGCTGCGCCGAGCGCGCGGCGTGCAGCACCACCAGGTGCTAGCGCGAGTCGCTGTCGGTGCGCGAGCACATGTCCGAAGATCCCATGCTGCAAGCCGCAGAACTTACGCCGCACGAGTTCCATGAGCTTTTCGGATCTGGAACAGGGTACGGCGCGGCGTGGTGCGTGACTTCGCCAGCGTGCTGGGAGCACGCACGCGAGAGCCTTGCTGCAGATCACCCAGGCCGAGGCCTTCGCTATCTACGATGCGGCTGTCCTACCTGCCCAGCAAGGCACGCCGACCCGGCCGAGGCGGACTTTCGACGACGGACGAGTCCGGAGATCATCGCGTCGGACTGAGATCGCGTCGTATTCGGTTCAGCACAACCTGCAGCTTCGCCCCTTCAGCACCTTTCGGCATCCGGGCCACGCGCGTCGCTGGCCTGCACGCTGGATGACGAGGGCGCCGTGGACGAGGTGCTGGAGCTGCTGCGCGAAGGGCGCAGCCGAGGTCCGTGCCCGCACTGGCGAGATCGAGGCCGAATGAGCAGCCCTTCCCCGACCGCCGATCCTGGAGTGGCCGGCGGCAACCTGCTGCTGGCGCGATGACCTGGACGAACCCGTGCTGCTGATGCGCACGCGTGGTCGTCACGTGGTCGGCTAACCAGTGTGGGCGACACGGTGTGGCTGGACGTGGCCGCCGCCGGCGGTCTGGCACGACACGGTGCGCTGGACGCTGCAGCAGGGCTGCTACGGGCTGGAGAACCTGGCACTCGATTCTGGGCCGGGTGGGCGCAGCCTCACGCAGTTTCTATCGGCGCCTATGGCGTGGAGGCCGGCGAGCGGATCGGATTCGGTCGCGGCTATCCACCTGCAGACCGGCGAGCCGGCGCGCCCACCACCGCTGCCGAACGTGCGGCTTCCGGTTATCGGCAGAGCTTCTTCAAGGCGCCGGCCGCGACCGGCTGATCTCTGTCCGTGCGCCTGCAAAGACTATCCCGCACCTTCGTGCCCCGGCTGGGCATATGCCGGCTGCGGACAGCCCTGGCGATAGCCGGGGCTGACAGCCATGCGCAGGTGGCCGACACGGTGAAAGCCATCCGGCGCAGCAAAGCACCTTACGATCCGGCCGTGCTGCAGCAGCCGGCACGCTTCTTCCATACAACCCGGTGGTGGTCGGCGATACGGTCGGTACGACTGCCGCGCTGCATCGGACTGCCCGCCCATCCCGTGGCACGTCGCTTGCCACCGCCCAGCTTCAACTGCTTTCGGCCGGCTGGCACGATCGACGCGCCTGGCGGCTGGAAGGAGCCACCGCGAAGGCGATGCCGGGCATCACCACCATGCCTCGTGCTGGTCCAGCTACGGTGAGACACCGGCCGGGACATCCTGCACCCGGGCTCCGCCGCATCCAGGACAGCGATGCGGGAACGCTTCCGGCGTGCAGCTGCTTACAGGCAGGTAAATCGTTCTCTGAAGCACCGAGGGCTGCCCCCAGCCTGCAAGTCTCGAACTTTCCGGCGCTGCAAACACATAACTTCTGTAACTGACCCTATATTTCGGACATTGGAGCCGCTGATCCTGCTGCCCTTTTAAGCTTTCCGGCTTTAGCGCAAAGCCCGACTATCTCATCACCCTCCGGAGGCGCCCCGACTTCGCGTGTCAGCGGTCACGCGCCCTGCTCTACACCGTCTCGGACAAACCCAGATCACCGGGCACACTCTGCAGGATTGCCCCATATGTTCGCTGTGATTAATCTAACTGCTCAATTGAACCGGGCGATGTTTCTTCGATACCAAATACCTAGGGGCTGAAAGCAGGAAATAGATAACGATATTTTCCATCAAAATGACGGGCTAACCAGCAGGACGACAGTCTGTCAGCTGATAAAACGCTCGTATTCTGTGTTTTCTGAAACTGGCTGAATACTTATCGATATTTAACCATTGCTACCCCAACGTATATTAACGACTTGTACTTCTTCCGTTCCATCATTGACAACACCTTCTGAAATAACTGCTCGCTACCGATAATAGCACGTTTAATCACAGCACCTTGACCGATAATGGCACCACTCATGACGACAGAATCTTCAACAGCTGCACCTTTACCGAGCATGGCTGGGCAGAGATGAGGGCTTTGCTGTTTACCGTCTGCAACATCCATCACTACAGGAATCTTCAATTTGGGCATATTTATTCAAAAGGAATTTGGTGGTGAAAATCAAGTACGAATAGATCTTCCAGTGACAGTCCCGACTTTGTCCATTGTTTTCGGATCAATGTATTCCATATTCGCTTCCAAGATTCAATAGTTCGTAACTCCATATTAATTCATAAACATAACCTTTTCTCCCAGATTCAAGGTAAGTTGGAATAACGTTTTTTTACCAAGAGATGGAGCATCGATAATAACTCTTCTCTACAGCCACTAGCATATTTACAGGCAGACGATCAGAATATATTCCAACTAAAGCTTTTGTGATTTTGGCTCTGCAGGTTTTTTCTTCCCAGGTGTTCAATTCGATTTGGCATCCATGTTCATAATTCCAACAATGTTTGCTAAGGGTACATCTAATACAGCTTCTGTCAGGCTGGTGATCTTGTTCAGGCATGTAGTCATGAATCCATCTGCCAGATATGGTCTTGAGATGCATATCTCTGGTTGGTCTTGTCATTGATCAGTATTTTGATACCATGACTTTGTTCCTTCAAACCAAAAGCAATTTTCAACCGCGCGAAATAAAAGATTTGAAGATAAAACTTGTGTGTACCATCAAAACCTATGGAAACCTTTCCAAATATAACATTTGTTTAAAACAGCATTTATAATCACCAACCTGGGGTGCTTTGGTCAAAATAAAAATCATCCTGTTACTGGTTTTGTGTCTTGATGTTTTTGAGAGTTCTTGCCCGCAGTGCCGGGTCAAACTTCTGTGCTGATACTCTTCGTCGCGCTCAGGCGGTGCTTGCAGACTTTGTGCCACGCAAAACCGTGAATGGTGGGTGTCGCATCGCCATCGTGGGTGCCGTTTCAATCAGTGATCAGGTTTCAATCTCTTGTTTGTGATATGTAACAGGTGCCAGGTCACCGGTGGTCATTTAATGACGGGATGTACTAATTGTCAACCTCATTCCCGCAATCGATCTAAACGCCATATAATGGTGCGAAACTTTCATAGATAATTTTGTCGCGAATATCGCCGCAGATGCCATAATGTGGCGCGGCTGGTTTATCGGCAATCTGGACTGAGGCCGGGTAATTGTCGTCGCCGTGATGCGGTATTGGTGACGGGGCCTCGGCGTCATTTCTTCCGGTCGGTGACACTGGCGTGATTTTGGCGAATATTTCGCTCAGGATCTTAACAGTGGGTTATTCGTTTCTTCTTTGACTGGTGGTTCTCTGTTGTGTGTGATTTTTGGTGGTGGTGTTCTCTGAAATGATTGTTGTTTTGAGTTTTCAAACTATCTTTTCAATAATGCCTTATAAAATAAATTGTGAAATTAAACTATTTCCATTAATTTTTAGAAAATTTAATTTGAATGAGGCATTAACAATATTTTGTTCAGCTACTTCATTTAAAAACAAATACAGGTTTCAAGTAAAAGCTACACCTCTTCAGGTGGTAACATCAGTTTTCAGGTCAATTGATCTACGTTCACGTATTCTTTAGAAGGTTCAAACACTTCTTCCGCTGATTGGACATTCGATGAGCACGTTGGCGACCATTCTTGCATCTTAGCTGTGTCAGGTTTCATCAAACTGCCTTACGAAGGACGGATGTGGCTGACATAGAAAAATCATCCAAGCCCATTCCGACAGAAGAGGAACAGCTGTTTGGAAGTGCCGGCATTCACCACGTGCCATATTTATTCAGCGTGAGCTGCTTGATCACATTGTTGATCAGAAAGGATCATCAGTTATATAATTTGATGAGTATGGCTGTTCGCGTTTCGCACGATTAGCAACTAAGCAATTGTGTTGGATCAAGTCGATTTATGATGAAAAGTGGCTGGCGGCGAAATTGATGGCAACATCGCTCGCTGCGGGATTTCAGTAACTGATCCCTACTTTGAGTATTAAACGCTGCAACATTCGCTCTTAAATTCCACTTTTCTTCTTCCAGAGCCGCCATGCGTTCAACAGCGTGAACATGATGCGGTGGTGCGACGGCACCGGTATTATTTTGATTTACTAAACTCTGATGAAATACGCGGTTCAGATCGGTAGTACAGT
>BNJS01003199.1_pt1 | contig 39370 bp, 63 predicted proteins | sample 8540461 | NCBI WGS metagenome assembly BNJS01 (sample SAMD00202454, study PRJDB9452) | human saliva metagenome | isolation source: human saliva | place: Japan
GAATACGTATTGCTGATGAAGCGGTGATGGCTTATACGAAACCTACTTGCCGAAATTCAAAAATCCACACAAATTAGCGGATATTTGGCGAAGTCACCGCGGAAGATTCTCCATATTTAGATGTGTTGATCCGGGTGGTCATGCAGCATTACATGGTCTTCCATTTACAGCACCGATATGAAAGCGGTATTAAACTGGGCGTTGCAAATGATAAATATATCATCAGCTTATGTCACGGACCTGCAGCATAGCAGCAAGCATAGGCGAAAAACCGGAAGATTTCCCATTCAGCAGCTGCAAGAATCTGCGTATTCCCCAGATGCGTTAGACAGATGTGGATATCGGCTACATTCCGGGCAAATTACAATGGTTATTAGCGGAACGCTTAGAATCTTTAGGCGTGAAAGTATTGAACAGAAGGCGTTACAGGTCAGAGTGAACAAAGACCGCAACGTGCTCACCGGCGACAGCCCGCTTGCGTCTAACAATTTAGGCATTTTAGCTGCCGAGGGTTGTTAAAAGCCGTCAGCAATCGCCCTTCTCCTTCTTGAAATAACAATAGCACGGTCGAAAAACACCATGAATTTCGACCGCGCACTACGCTCGGTGCAAGCTTATCTGCCACTTACATTACAAGCGCCTTTTGTAGTCCAAATGAGGTCGGACGGATTTTCAGATACTTTTGCTTATCGACTGTAACATCTCATCGGTGAGCCGTATAAGTCTCATCGTTGGCGTAGATTTCAAAGAACACCCAACGATTCGATTGTTCTTTCACCGTAGCGACATAGATCGCCGGCACACCCGGCTCCACTTTCAGGGATTACGTCATTTCCGGCAACACCATGGCTTCATTTCTCATTTTTCGACGGCTTCACGTTCTAATGACCAAATTGGAACGGGTTTCATTCGTTTGTTGCACTTGGATTGTAAATTCAAGGGTTAAAAAGAGCGGTGGAAAAAACAACATTTTTTACTTTAACACGTTCACACCTGTTTTGTGTCTTCGGTTGGTGGAGGGGGGCGGCATAACTATGGCATACTAGCCAACAGGTGCGCCAGTAACCAATGATCATTCTTCAGGAATAGAAAATGCATCATGGTTTAACGCCTTGTGATCTTAAACATAAGGTTTCATATCCATAATTATTTTACAAAACTGCAAGTTCCCCAAAAGTGAGCAACTATGCCTAACTATGGGTAATTTCATTACCCACGGATTAAACATAAGTTTCGTTTCCGACAGCACCCTATATTTTCCGTTTATTTTCACTGCCCAAGTGGTCATATTGAATGATCGGAAAACATGGGAAGAAAAGTAAAAAGAACCCCAGATTTATCGGGGTTCTTTTTCATTCAGTATGAAATTACAAACTTTCAGTGAAAGTACGGGTAATGACATCGCGTTGTTGTTCAGGGGTTAACGAGTTAAAACGCACTGCATAACCGGAAACACGAATGGTTAATTGTGGGTATTTTTCAGGGTGTTTTACCGCATCTTCTAATGTTTCACGGCGTAATACGTTCACGTTTAAGTGTTGACCACCTTCCACTTTCACAGTTGGTGCAACATTTACCGGTAATTCACGGTATTCGATTTGACCTAATTCGCTTACTGCTACGATTTGATCTTCTGCGTAATCACCTTTTGCACATAAACAACGTGCTTCACCTTTTTCGCTATCTAACAACCAGAAAGAGTTTAAAAAGATTGTCGTTAGCAGCGTGGGTAATTTGGATACCTTTAATCATAAAATGCCTCCTAAGTTTGGCTTTTCTGTATGTTAATTGAACTGAACGGATTCTATCAAAACTTTTGAAGTTTTCAAATAAATTTGATGTAGAACCAAAGTCTAATTATTTTTGAGGTATTTTGATTTTAGTCAATAATATTGCGTCATTTTTCTCTAACATTTTCACAGAATGGAGATAGTTTTTCTTACATTTTAGAAACTAAGAAAGGCAACTTATGGCTATGAATTTTTGCCTTAGGTTCTTTATAATTTCCGTCATTCAAAAATTGATTGGGACGCCATGATGAAAACTTGGACAGATGTGATTGGACAAGAAAAACAACAGCTTTATTTCCAGCACGTTTTTGCAGCGAGTTCACGCAGAACGGGAGGCCGGTAAAATCATTTATCCGCCGGCGCATGATGTGTTTAACGCGTTCAAGTTAACCGAATTTGATCAAGTCAAAGTGGTGATTTTAGGGCAAGATCCTTACCACGGGCCAAATCAGGCGCATGGCTTGTCTTTCTCCGTTAAAGCCCGGTATCAAACCGCCACCGTCCTTGTTAAATATGTATAAAGAATTGTCCGATGACATTGAAGGCTTTCAGATGCCGAATCACGGTTATTTAGTGGAATGGGCACAGCAAGGCGTGTTATTGCTTAACTCGGTTTTAACCGTAGAACAGGGTTTAGCCCATTCCCACGCCAATTGGGGGATGGGAAATTTTCACCGATAAAGTGATTGAAGCCTTGAATCAACATCGCGAAAAATCTGGTCTTTCTATTATGGGGTAGCCCGGCACAGAAAAAAAGACGCAATTCATTGATCGCCACAAGCATTGTGTTTTTAACCGCGCGTGCATCCGTCGCCGCTATCTGCCCATCGTGGCTTTTTCGGCTGCCGCCATTTTTCGAAAACCAACGCCTATTTACAACAACAGGGTATTGCCCCGATTAATTGGCAATTAAGCGCGCTTTAGCGTTGTTATCAGAACCATTACAGGATTGTTTTATGTTAGCCATTATTTCACCTGCGAAGACATTAGATTTTGAAAGCGCAGTCCCTAAAAACTCCCGCATTTTTCAACCGCACTTTTTAACACAAAGCCAACAACTGATTGATATTTGCCGTGAACTGACGCCGGCAGACATCGGTCATTAATGTCAATCAGCGATAAACTCGCCGGGACTTAATGCTGCCCCGTTTTGCCGAATGGCAACAAAAACCATAACGAAACACAATGCCAAGGCGGCGGTTTATGCGTTCTAAAGGCGATGTTTACACCGGATTAGAGATTGAATCTCTCAACGAAGAAGACGTGTTATTTGCCCAGCAACACTTTGCGTATTTTTATCCGGTTTATATGGCTTTATTAACGCCATTAGATTTAATCCAGCCATACCGTTTGGAAATGGGGAACAAAAACTCGCCAACCCGAAAGGCAAGGATTTATATGCGTTCTGGAAGGGCGTCATCACTCCGGTGTTACAACAAGCAATTGATGAACAAGGTAGCGTTTTAATTAATTTAGCCTCTGATGAATATTACAAATCGGTGCAAGAGCAACAATTAAAAAGCGCAGATTATCAAACCGATCTTCTTAGATAACAAAAATGGGAAGTATAAAGTGATTAGCTTCTATGCTAAAAAGGCACGCGGCTTAATGTGTCGTTACCTCATTCAACATCGCCTTAGCGACGTAGAACAGCTCAAGGAATTCGACCTTGGCGGCTACTGGTTTGATAGCGTAGCATCTACAAAAACAGAATTTGTCTTTAAACGGGGTTTGGCGGAATAAACATGATGAAAACACTTGTTATTTTGACCGCACTTTTTATCGGCCTGTGTCAGCCCACCGCAACTAATGCGCCTGAAACGGTAGAGCACAACAAGAAAACCTATCATTTAGCCACGAAACAGGACCTGGAGTCGGTCGTCGTTACTTTTATGTCTTACCGAACGAAAGCGCACAGCATTGGCAAAGTGCGGTGGAAATTTTTGTTAGAATCGTAACAAACAGAAACGCACTTTACAGGAACGTATTGACTGGCGTAAACGGATTTTATACCAACACCGGGATAAAAATTTCCACCCTCTATGCTCCAGGATAATACGCTTTATGCTTATGAGATTTATGAGCCTTCTGTAGAAAATAAAGATTGGCAAATTGATGTGGCGAAAGGCAAAGCGCTGCCGTTTGTGGCTTTGTGCAATATCAATATTCATTGAAAGATTCCTAAAAATCATAAGATGATGAATATAGAACGGAAAACGGGTTTATTAACCACCTGATACGTGGTGGAAAAAGAAATGAAACAGTTAATGAAAGCCGATTGGCTGTTATCGTGTAAAGCTTAATGTCTGCTGTAGAATATTCCGCTGCAAGTCAAAAGCGGCTAATTTTGCCATTATCGGCTTTGATTTTTGATTATCGCGAAAGGTATCGCTTGGTGGCAAACCGGTTCCGGTGAGTATGTTAGCCTCGATTACCGATTCCATGTTGGATTTGCTGGCATCGTTATGAATATGCTGATCTTGCGATTTGCGCTCATGCCGGCGGATCACAACCATTCTTTTGGGCATGGCAAGGCGGAATCCCTGGCTTCGCTCGTGCAAAGTGCGTTTATTTCCGGTTCGGCGATTTTCTTGTTATTACAAGGCATTCATCGTTTTTAATTCCCCTGCAAGCCTTGAACAATACAATACTGGGTATGTTGGTCACCGTATTTTCCATTTTTGCGACACTATTATTGATGTGGTATCAAGGACGCGTAATTGAACAAACAGATAGCCCGGCAATTCAGCGGATCGGTTGCATTATCAAACAGATTTGCTGATGAACTTTGCCATTTTGATTTCTGAGGCTTAAGTGTGCACGGTATTTTATGGGCAGATGCAGTTTTTGCGATTTTAATCTCCCCTTTATATTTTTATTAAATGCAGCCAAAATGCTGTTTGAGTTCAACACAGTTGTTGCTTGATCAAATGTTACCGCCGGAGGAAATTGAACAAATTCACGCCGTACTTAATCAGAAATTGCTCAAGATTCAAAGAATGCTCCGGTTTCCATGCGCTACGAACCCGTCGTTCCGGCGCGATTCGTTTTATTCAATTTCACTTAGAATTAGCCGATGAACTGTCTTTTATTGAAGCCATGATATCACCGAACATTTGGAACGTTGCCTATGTAAGACATTTCCGCGCAGTGATATTGTGATTCATCCGGAACCCACATTTGTTGTGCAACAGGAAATGCAGTTAGATAAAAAAAGTGATATAATTTATACAGTTTTTAATATTCATTCTTTTTATATTTTAATAGGAATAACGCATGATCAAAAAGATTGCAGTACTAACAAGCGGTGGAGACGCATCGGGCATGAACACGGCAATTCCCGCGAGTGGTTCGTGCAGGGTTGTCATGAAGGGTTAGAAGTTTATGGTATTTATGACGGTTATTATGGCTTATACCACAACAACATTAAGCAATTAACCCGTTATAGCGTATCCGACATCATCAACCCGTGGCGGTACCCTGTTTAGGTTCTGCCCGTTTTCCGGAATTTAAAAATCCTGAGGTCCGCGCCAAATGCGCCGATATTTTTACGTTCTCACGGCATTGATGCTCTCGTTGTGATCGGCGGGGACGGTTCTACATGAGGGCAGTGTGACCGAAGAACACGGTTTCCCATGCGTGGGATTCCGGGGACAATCGATAACGACGTTGCCGGCACCGACTATACCATCGGCTGCAAACTGCCTTAGAAACAGCAGTTGAAGCGATCGACCGTTTACGTGATACCTCCAGTTCCCACCAACGTATTTCCATCATGCAGAAATCATGGGGCGCCACTGCTAGCGACTTGACGATCTCCGCAGGGATTGCCGGCGGTTGTGAATATATCGTGGCTTCCGAAGTGGAATTTAACCGTGAAGAACTGATTCGCCAAATTGAACGCAGTATCATTAAGGTAAAACGTCATGCGATTGTTGCGATTACCGAGTTAATTTGTGATGTGAATGAGTTAGCAAAAGAAATTGAAGAACGCGTTCACCATGAAACCCGCGCCACCATTTTTAGGTCATATCCAGCGTGGCGGTTCGCCTTGTAGCCTTCGACCGCATTCTCGGCCTCGCGCGGGCGTTTATGCGATTGACTTTGCTGCAAGGTAAAGGCGGCTATTGCGTTGGGATTCAAAATGAACAGCTGGTTCACCACGATATTATCGATGCGATAAATAATATGCGCCGTGAATTTCAAAGCAGATTGGTTAAAAATGTTCAAACGTTTAGACTAAGCTCAATCGCGTATTTGAGAACGTCAAAGTGCGGTTAAAATTCCATGGTGTTTTTGACTCGCACTTTTTGTTTTATGTCAATCTGAATCTGTGTGGAACGCACAAGAAATGCATTGCTGATTTTGGCATTTCGTCAGGTGTTCTGGCTATCATGCGCCACGTGTAAAACCGCGTTGGCGGTAATTTCCATCTTCCTGACGCATTGTGTTAAAAAGGAATTATGTTATGATGTTTCAAAAACTCACCGCACTTTCTCTTTTTGCGATGGCCTCTATGGCGTGGGCAAATGCCGATATTGAGTTACAAAATCGCTTAAATAAAGTAAGTGTATTGAGTGCGGATTTTGCTCAAACGGTGATGTCGGCAAACGGCAGCAACGTACAACAAGGTAATGGAAAATTACGAATCAAACGTCCGAATTTGTTCCGCATGGACACCAAATCGCCGCAAGAAACCCAAAGTTATTGCCGATGGGAAAACTCTTTGGTTTTATGACCCGTTTGTGGAACAAGTGACGGCCAATTGGGTAAAAGATGCGGTAAATAATACGCCGTTCGTGTTGCTCACCAGCAATGACAAAAGCCATTGGGCGCAATATGCGGTGGAACAAAAAGATGACAGGTTCGTGTTTAAAACCGAAAGCCAAAAACAGCAATATCAAGCAATTTGATATTCGTATCGATCAAATAGCGTATTAAAAAGGTTTTAGTACTATTGAGAAAGACGGGCAGTCTAATCAATATATTCTGCGTAATATTACCAACCAAAATTTAGATGGCAATTTTGTTTAAATTCACCGTTCAAAGGGCATAGAGTGGACGACCAACGTAAAAATAAGCGAATTGAACCATGTCTAACTTTAGCTTTGATTTCAACGAAAATGACTTTCGCCCTTTAGCGTGCTAGAATGCGCCCAACTACTTTGGCGCAATATTGTGCAGCCAGTCTCATTTATTGGGCGAAGAGCAAACCGTTACGCAAAGCGATTGAGGGCAGGCTATGTTCATTCCATGATTTTCTGGGGGCCACCCGGCACCGGCAAGACCACGTTGGCGGAGATTATCGCGCAACGCATTCAGCGCTGAAGTGGAGCGATATTTCTGCCGTCACCAGCAGCATTAAAAGAAATTCGCTGAAGCTATCGAAAAAGCCAAAACAAAATAAATTAGCGGGTCTGCGCACCATTTTGTTTGTGGATGAAGTCATCGTTTCAACAAAAAGCCAGCAAGATGCGTTCCTGCCTCATATTGAAGACGGCACCATTATTTTTATCGGTGCCACCACCGAAAAATCCTTCCTTTGAATTAAATAACGCACTGCTTTCCCGCGCACGGGTTTATATTCTCAAACCGCTTTCCACGCAGGAAATTGAGCGTGTGTTGCAACAAAGCGATCGATGATCCGGAAAACGGCTTGGGCAAAAGTGCGGTTAGATTTGCAGGCGAATTTAGTTGTCGCTTTTGGCGGAATATGTCAATGGCGATGCACGCCTTGCGTTGAATTACCTCGAAATGATGGTGGACATGGCGGCCGAATCGAAAAACGGCAAAATTTTAGACCGCACTTTACTCACGGAAGTCTTAGGGTGAACGCCAAGCGCGCTTCGACAAACAAGGCGACCGATTCTATGATTTCATTTCTGCGTTACATAAATCCATTCGCGGATCCGCACCGGATGCGGCACTCTATTGGCATGCCCGCATTATCACTGCCGGCGGTGATCCGCTATGTGGCACGCCGTTTGTGTAGTGCCTCGGAAGATGTGGAGCAATGCTGACCCGCGCGCAATGCAAGTCGCCCCTGCCGCTTGGGGATTGCTTTTACCCGCGTTGGCGCGGCCGAAGGCGAACGCGCTATTGCACAAGCTATCGTGTATTTAGCCGTTGCACCGAAAAGCAATGCGGTTTACCTCGCCTTCAAAAGCAGCGATTGGCGACGGAATCGGCTGATTTTTGATGTGCCGGAACACCTACGAAACGCGCCAACCAATCTCATGCAAAGATTTGGGCTTTCGGTGCCGAATACCGTTATGCCGATGACGAACCTCATCGCCTACGCCGCCGGTGAAAAACTACTTCCCACCAGAACTTAAAGACACGCAATTTTATTTTCCAACCGCGAGAGGCATGGAAATTAAGATTAAGGAGAAAGTTGGACTGGTTGCGGGAACAGGATGCGCAGAGTCAGCAAAAACGTTATTAAGCGGTTTTCCTCTTTGTATTCGCAGAAAAATTTGAATTTGCTCACAGATTTGCATTTGCCCGTTTGAATTTAAAATAGGGGAGCGTACAATTTTTACAAATTTTTAACTATCCATTTCTTACGACATGAGGGAGAATGAAATGAAAGTTGCCATTTAGGGTGCCGCAGGCGTATCAGTCCAAGCATTAGCATTATTGCTGAAACTACAATTGCCGGCAGGTTCCGAGCTATCACTTTATGATGTGCACCCTGTCACCCCGGGCGTTGCTGTGGATGTCAGCCACATTCCAACTGCGGTTAAAGTGGAAGGTTTTGCCGGTGAAGATCCGACACCAGCATTAAAAAGGTGCGGATGTCGTGCTGATTTCTGCCGGCGTAGCACGTAAAACCCGGAATGGATCGCTCAGATTCTATTCAATATTAACGCAGGGCATCGTGCGCAACAATTGAAAAAAGTCGCAGTGACCTGTCCGAAAGCGTGCATTGGGATCATTACCAGCCCGGTAAATACGACCGTGGCGATTGCCGCGGGAAGTCTTGAAAAAGCCGGGTTTATGACAAACGTAAAATTTATTCGGTGTGACCACATTGGACGTGCTTCGTTCTGAAACCTTTGTTGCCGAATTAAAAAGGCTTAAACGTTTATCGTACAACCGTTCGGTAATCGGCGGACACTCCGGCGTGACCATTCTTCCTTTATTATCTCAAGTGCCATACGCTGAATGGAAAGAGGAAGAAATTGAGCCATTAACTAAACGTATTCAAAACGCCGGTACTGAAGTGGTAAATGCTAAAGCTGGTGGCGGTTCTGCAACCTTATCCATGGCCCAAGCGCGGCACGTTTTGCAAATGCAGTAGTACGCGGATTACAAAGGCGAAACGGTGGTTGAATGTAGCTATGTGGAAGGCGATGGTAAATATGCTCGCTTCTTTGCTCAACCAGGTTCGTTTCGGTAAAAACGGCGTAGAAGAAATTCTGCCAATTGGTAAACTCAGCGCGTTTGAGCAACAAGCGTTAGATGCTGTGCTGCCGACATTGCGTGCAGACATTGAATTAGGTGAAAAATTCGTTAATCCATAATTCAACTGGAAAATAACAATCCCCAAGCTGAAAAAGTGCGGGGGATTTTTGATAAATTTTATGCGTGAACAGAGGAGAAGGGGCGTCAGCAATCTTTCTTTACCACTATGAGATCGTTGATCGACCTTCTCGGGCGAAACCAACAAGGGTTAGATTATATTGTTCTGCCATTTGTACAGCGAGGTCTGTTGCGGCAGAAATCGCAACAAGCATTTCAATATCGCAAGAAACGGTTTTTGCACCATTTCATAACTGGCGCGACTGGTGACAACGATAAAACCCCTGTGGCTTGTCAGCTTTAGCGTGCCATCCCAATAATTTATCTAATGCCACATGGCGACCGACATCTTCACGAATGGCGAGTAGTTTCCTTCTACGGAAAAAAATGCTGCGGCATGTGTGGAGCCGGTTTGCTTGCCGAGTTCTTGTGCCTCATATAATTGTTGCAAGCACCCATCTAATTGGTTGGCATTTACCGTTAAAGTGCGGTCTAATTTTTGATGTTTTTTGTAAACCTGTTGGATTTGTTCTGCACCACAAAATGCCACAACCCGGTGCGTCCGGTTAAGGTGCGACGGTGATCTTTCAATGCCACAAAAGCAACGGGTCGCCAGTTCAATTCTGAAAGCTTCCATACCGTTACACACTTCCTCGATATCAATGCCATAAATATCCGCCGGCTTGTCGATAATGCCTTCTGTGAGGGAAAAGCCCATGGCAAAAATCTTCTAAATCTCGTGGTGAACACATCATGACGGTATGGGCGATGTCGTTATACACGAGAGCAACAGGCACTTCTTTCGCTAAAGGTGTCCTGCCTTTCGGTGACGATGATGTCACTGTCCGATGTCGCCGGATTTGTTAAATTTTTGATAAAATTAATTGTTCTTTTTGTGATCCAACTCAAATGTCCTTTTAATTATTAGTGATTATAGATTTATGTTTGAAAAATAGGGTATTCTAGCGCACGCTAACGAATAGATAGGTCGTATCTCTTTGTTACGTTAGGTTTAGTCTCGGTGGCGTTTAATTGTAATACTATTTTTAACAAAAATCGATGACTAAGTTATCTACTCAAATGTGATTTATAACTATTAAACATTAAACAAAGATCAACAACAAGTTTTGTTGATTGTGGGGAGTATTTATGCAGATCTCAAGAAGAAAAATTCTTCAAGGTCATGCTGGCGGTATGGCCGGAACATCCGTTGCGATGTTAGGTTTTGCACCGTCCACAGCCTTAGCTGCACCACGCGAATACAAACTGTGCGTGCGAAAGAATCGCGCGTCAAACCTGTACATATTGTGCCGTAAGCTGCGGTATGTTGATGTATAGTACAGGTATTCCATCTAATACATTAAGCGGCTATACCTCAACCAATACCCGCTCTAAATTGTTCCATATCGAAGGTGACCCGGATCATCCGGTCAGCGTGGGGCGATTATGTCCGAAGGGTGCAGGTGCATTGAGACTATATCAATAGTGAAAGCCGTGCGTTATACCCTGAATATCGTGCACCTGGTTCCGATAAATGGGAACGCATTTCTTGGCAAGATGCAATTAAACGCATTGCCCGTCTAATGAAAGATGACCGTGATGCCAACTTCGTTGAAAAAGATGCGAGTGGCAAAACGGTTAACCGTTGGACAACCACAGGGATTATGACCGCCTCCGCCATCGAGCAACGAGGCCGCACTACTGACTCATAAATGGGGTGCGGATGTTGGGCATGGTGCCGATGTAACCAAGCGAATACTTGACACGGACCAACGGTAGCAGGTCTTGCTCCATCATTCGGTCGCGGTGCCATGACAAATAACTGGGTTGACATCAAAAACGCCAATCTTATTCTTGTTCAAGGGGTAACCCTGCTGAAGCCCACCCTGTTGGCTTCCGTTGGGCAATTGAAGCGAAGAAAAAACGGTGCAGAAACTCATCGTAGTTGACCCGCGCTTTTAACCATCACGGCTTCTGTTGCTGCTTTCATGCGCCAATTCGTTCCGGTTCTGATATTGCATTCTTAATGGGTGTGATCCGTTACTTATTGGAAACCAATCAAATTCAACACGAATACGTTAAACACTACACCAATGCGTCCTTCTTAGTGGATGAAGGTTTCAAATTTGAAGATGGTTTATTTGTAGGTTTTGATGAAGAAAAACACACTTACGATAAATCTAAATGGAACTACCAATTTGATGAGAAATGGTAATGCTAAACGTGATATGACCTTACAAGATCCACGTTGTGTGATTAATATCTTGAAAGATCACGTTTCTCGCTATACGCCCGGAAATGGTTGAGACGTATATACCGGTGTGAAACAAAAACCTTCTTACAAATCTGTGAAGAAATTGGTAAAACCTCTGCACCGAATAAAACCATGACGCACTTATATGCGTTAGGCTTTACCGAGCACACAATCGGTACGCAAAATATTCGTTCTATGGCGATGATCCAATTGCTCCTAGGTAATATGGGTATGCCGGGTGGTGGTGACTAATGCGTTACGCGGGCACTCCAACGTACAAGGTACAACAGATATGGGCTTATTGCCGATGTCTTTACCGGGTTATATGCGTTTACCAAACGACAAAGATACCTCTTATGAGCAGTATATCAATGCGATTACACCCAGAAAGATATCGTACCAAACCAAGTAAACTATTATCGTAATACCTCGAGAAATTCTTCGTGAGTATGAGTGAAAACGTTCTATGGTGATAAAAGCCACCAAAGAAAACGGTTGGGGTTTCGATTTCTTGCCAAAAAGCAGACCGCTTATACGACCCTATCACCGAATGTTAAGTTAATGAATGATGGCAAGTTAAACGGTTGGATCTTACAAGGTTTCAACGTATTAAACTCATTACCGAATAAAAACAAAACCGTTGCCGGTATGAGCAAATTAAAATACTTAATCGTGATGGATCCGCTTCAAACTGAATCTTCTGAATTCTGGAAAAACTTTGGCGAATCAAATAACGTGAATTCTGCTGAAATCCAAACAGAAGTGTTCCGCTTGCCAGCCACTTCGTTTCGCTTGGAAGAAGACGGTTCTATCGTCAACTCCGGTCGTTGGGCGCAATGGCACGAGAAATCTTATGACCAACCGGGCGAAGCATTACCAGATGCAGATATTCTTTTCGATGATTCGTGAAGAAATGCACGAGCTCTATAAGAAAGAAGGCGGTCGCGGTATTGAATCTTTTGAAGCCATGACATGGAATTATGGTATTCCTCATTCACCAAGTGCGGAAGAATTAGCCAAAAGAATTAAATGGTTTATGCACCTGAAGATCTGTATGATGCTAACGGCAATTTAATGTACAAGGTCAATTACTCAGTGGCTTTGCACACTTGCGTGATGACGGTACAACCTCTGCCGGTAACTGGTTATATACCGGTCCAGTGGACGAAAAAGGTAACCAAACTGCAAACCGTGATAACTCTGAGCCCATCCGGTTTAGGCTGTACTTTAGGTTGGGGCTTTTGCATGGCGGCAAACCGCCGCGTTCTTTATAACCGTGCTTCATTGGATATTAACGGTAATCCTTGGGATAAACACCGTCAATTAATTAAATGGAATAGTAAAAACTGGAACTGGTTTGATGTCGCTGACTATGGCACCAACCACCAGGTTCCGACACCAGTCCATTTATTATGTCCTGCAGAAGGTGTAGGGGCGTTTGTTGCAGTAGATAAAATTGCAAATGGTCCGATGCTGAGCATTATGAACCAAATCGAAAGTCCGATTGATACGAACCCATTGCACCAGTGGTCTCTCTGATCCGACTGTTCGTATTTATAAAGAGAGACCGTGAATTTATCGGCTCAAATAAAGATTTCCCATATGTGGCAACCACTTATCGTTTAACCGAGCATTTCCACAGTTGGACGGCACAATCTGCGTTAAATATCATTGCTACAACCACAACAATTTGTGGAAATCGGTGAAAAATTGGCGGCAGAAAAAGGCATCCAAAAAGGTGATATGGTGAAATTACTTCTCGCCGTGGCTATATTAAAGCTGTTGCAGTGGTAACGAAACGTTTGAAAGATTTAGAAATCGATGGACGTACCGTACACCATGTAGGCCTTCCAATTCACTGGAATATGAAAGCCTTAAATGGTAAAGGTAACCGTGGATTCTCTACTAATACCTTAACACCATCTTGGGGTGAGGCAATCACGCAAACACCGGAATACAAAACATTCTTGGTAAATATCGAAAAGGCGGAGGCATAATATGGCAGGAACTGCTCAAGGCGTTCAAACGCAAGATATTATTAAGATCTCCGCAACGTCCGGTTTAACGCCGGCACCGCATGCGCGTGATCATAAAGTTGAAGTGGCAAAACTCATTGACGTAACAACCTGTATCGGTTGTAAAGCTTGTCAAGTGGGTTGTTCAGAATGGAATGATATTCGTTCTGACGTTAATGCACAATGTGTTGGGATCTACGATAACCCGGTGAGATCTCAATGCAAAAAGCATGGACAGTGATGCGCTTTAACGAAGTAGAAGAAAACGATCGTTTAGAATGGTTAATTCGTAAAGATGGCTGTATGCACTGCCAAGAGCCGGGTTGCTTAAAAGCCTGTCCGGCGCCGGGTGCAATTATCCAATATGCAAACGGTATTGTGGATTTCCAATCTGATAAATGTATTGGTTGTGGTTACTGTATCGCAGGCTGTCCGTTCAACATTCCACGTATGAATCCGGAAGACAATCGTGTGCACAAATGTACCTTTGTGTTGACCGTGTTTCTGTGGGACAAGAACCGGCAGTGTGAAAACCTGTCCGACCGGTGCAATTCGTTTCGGCTCTAAAGAAGAAATGAAAGTCTATGCGGAAAAACGCATCGCTGATCTTAAAGCGCGTGGCTATGAAAATGCCGGTCTTTACGATCCGGAAGGCGTGGGTGGCACACACGTGATGTATGTGTTACATCATGCGGATAAACCTGAATTGTATTCCGGTCTTCCGAAAGATCCGCAAATCGACCCAAGTATTACTTTATGGAAAGATATCTTGAAACCGGTTGCTGCGGTTTGCCATGGGCGGATTTTAGCCTTGACTGAAATTGGTCACTACTTAACGGTGGGTCCAAACGTAGAAGAAGATGTGGAAGATCATCACCATGAATTTGAAGAAGCAGACAAAGGAGGCAAAGATGAGTAAGATTGAGATTAGCAATGATACTCGAATCATTCGTCATAGAACGCCTGCGCGTTTAAGTCACTGGCTACTTGTTATCTGCTTCTTTATGACGATGTTCACCGGGGTGGCATTTTTCTTCCCGGACTTTGCGTGGCTAACTGAGATTTTAGGGACACCGCAATTGGCTCGGGCAATCCACCCGTTCACCGGTATCTTAATGTTCTTTGCCTTTATTTATCTCGGCTATCTTTACTGGGATCATAATATTCCGGGAGAAGAACGATATTCGTTGGGCAAAAGGGATGTTGGAAGTCTTAGAGGAAATGAGCACGCTATTTGCTGATAACGGCAAGTATAACCTGGGTCAAAAATGTTATTCTGGACATTAAATTTGTAATGGTAACCTTGCTTGTGACCAGCATTATTATGTGGCGTCAATATTTCTCGCATTATTTCTCTATCCAGTATTGAGAATTGCGATTCTTCTTCACTCTGCGAGTGCATTCATGTTGTTCACCGGTATCTTAGTGCATATGTATATGGCATTTTGGGTGAAAGGTTCCATTCGTGGCATTGTTGAGGGTTGGGTAACTGTTCGCTGGGCGAAAAACACCACCCGAAATGGTATCGTGAAGAGTGCTTTCTAAACTTGAAGAAGACCTGAAAAATGAAGCTGAAGGTAAGCAAGTGAAAGCCAAAAGCATTGTTCAAAGGCATTAATGGCTAACTAGAACAGACATTAATCAACATATAAAACAAAGTGCGGTTAAAAACAAAATGGATTTTAACCGCACTTACCTATAAGAAAATATTATTAAGTTTATTCACTATAGAGGTTTTCTTCATTCAGTTGTGTCTTAAAACGACGATGTAACCACATATATTGTTCAACCCCTTCGCAATCTCTTTCTCAATCACTTGAGTTCATTCTTGCTGCAATTTCAGCTTTCATCATGCAAATCAGAAAAATCCACCGGCGGAGAGATGGTGACCGTATAGCCGGAATTATCTGCGTTTCTAAGTGGCGCGAAAAGGAATCACTTTACTGTTTGGAGAAGACTTTAATAAGTAATAACTGCCTGTTGTTGTTGCAGCGTGAGGAACCGCAAAGAACGGCACGAAAACGGCATTTTTCGACCATAGTCGTGGTCAGGTGCATACCAAATAATATCGCCATTTCGTATCGCCTTAATCATGCCACGGAGATCTTTACGATCCAGCATCGATTTATTGGAACGTAGTCGCCCTTTGTGTTTGAAGCCAATCAAATAATGGATTGTCGTTAGGGCGATAAACCCCAATCCCCGGTTGATGAATACCGACAATGCGAGCGCCCAATTCCAGCGTTAGAAAATGTACGCCAACGAAAAATAATGCCGTCTGCCAGATTGTCTTTTAAATACTCAACTCCTTCAATTTTAGACCATTTTTTTATACGACGATCAGACCAAAACCACGCCATACCGGTTTCAATAATCGCCATTCCGGTGGCGCGTAAGTTGGCTTGTAAAATCTGATGGATTTGTTGTTCAGACCAGTCAGGAAAGCAAAGCTCAGATTGCGTTTTCGCGATCTTAGCGCGTCGCTTGCCCACACTGGTTTTTATGCAAACAGCCAACCTAATCCATTGCCAATTTTTGCATAAAAATAGGGTACGGGCAGAAGTAGAATTAAGCGGAAAATACCGAGGCGAGCCAAAAGCCCCAGTGTTTGGGGTGGAGAAATTCAATTTTAAATGTCGGAAGAACGGATTTTTGCCATAAGGATTACAGGGTGACTTCAATAGGTTTTTAGTTTAACGGAATTTTTGGGAAATAGCATTTTTGCTGTGGTAATATTAGCGAAAATTTTTTTATTTCAATCAGTTAAGAGAAAAATCAAATGGGCTCAATATTCTGCTGAATTTAATCAGGCAAAAGTTTTTGGTATTAGGCGATGTGATGTTGGATCGCTATTGGTTTGGTGCGACCAATCGAATTTCGCCAGAAGCGCCGGTGCCGGTGGTACGCGTTCAGAAACATGAAGAGCGTGCAGGCGGTGCAGCAAACGTGGCGATGAACATTGCGTCATTAAATGTGCTGGTACAGTTACTTGGTTTGACCGGTCAGGATGAGGCTGGGTGTTGCAGCAACTGAGGGCATTATTGCAACAACAAAAATCGATTGTAACTTTGTCCAATTATCCACCCATCCAACGATTACCAAGTTACGTATTTTATCCCGTCATCAACAGCTTTTTGCGTCTTGATTTTTGAAGAAGATTTTCAAAATGCTAGACCAGTGAAACGTTATTACAAAAAAATTAGAAAGTGCGGTCAAAAATTACGGTGCTTTAGTGCTTTTCAGATTACGGCAAAGGCACCCTAAATGATGTACAAAAATGATTCAAATTGCGCGCAATGCCAATGTACCCGGTATTGATCGATCCGAAAAGGGACTGATTTTGAACGTTATCGAGGGAGCACACCTGCTAACGCCGAAATATGTCGGAATTTGAAGCGGTCGTGGGGAAATGTCATTCCGAACAAGAGATTATCGACAAGGGGCTGAAACTCATTTCAGACATCAATCTCACCGCACTTTTGGTGACACGTTCTGAAAAAGGCATGACCTTATGCGTCCAAATCAACCGGTATTCCATTTGCCGACAGAGGCAAAAGAAGTCTTTGATGTGACAGGGGCAGGCGATACGGTGATCAGTGTGCTGGCAATCGCGTTAGCGGATGGCCGTAGTTTTGAAGAAGCCTGTTATTTATCCAATGTCGCCGCCGGTATTGTGGTGGGTAAATTGGGCACATCAACCGTTTCAACCGTCGAGTTGGAAAATGCGATTCATGGACGAACTACAACCGGTTTTGGTGTGATGACCGAGGCTGAATTGAAACAAGCCGTTAAATTGGCAAAAGATCGTGGCGAGAAAATCGTGATGACAAACGGGTGTTTTGATATTTTGCATCCTGGTCACGTGTCTTGCTTAGAAAATGCCCGTAAGCTAGGTGATCGTTTAATTGTTGCTGTGAATACGGATGAATCGGTAAAACGCTTAAAAGGGGAAGAACGACCGATTAATCATTTAGCCTCGAGAATGGCTGTACTTGCCGGTCTTTCTTCTGTGGATTGGCTGGTTGCCTTTGATGAAGATACGCCGCAACGTTTAATTGGTGAAGTCTTGCCTGATTTATTGGTGAAAGGCGGCGACTATAAACCGGAAGACATTGCCGGTAGTAAAGAAGTCTGGGCAAACGGTGGCGAGGTGAAAGTGCTGAATTTTTGAAAAATGGTTTTTCTACATCGAACGTGATTAAGAAAAGAAATTAAGCATTTGGAAAAATAACGCCAATAACAAAGCATCGTCTATAATCTGCACCTCAAAGTTGGACTCACTTTTCCAACGAATTAAGGAATTAAGGTGCAGATTTTTATTCCAATCCATTCAACGCATTGATCAACCTGATTTCTTCAAACAAACTCAAATCCGTGGCTAAAAATCGACCGCACTTTTATACGACCTGGGCTAATAATGTCGCCCGTTGGGTGCCCTTCAAGGGTGGCGTGTCGGGGTGAACCATTGTGTGCCTTTGGCGAAAAATAAGGTTGCCGATAGTGCAATCGGTGACATGCCCGTTTTTGATGATCATGATTTCATCGCAATCGCCTTTTTGCGCGAGTAATTCGTTTAATAAAGTGCGGTCAGCGTATTTCAAACCGTAGTCAATGTGGTCGCAGATAACCGGTTTAAAGGTGCGATAATGTTTGCGTTGATAAGGAAAATAACGGCATTGAATCTGCTCGGCGTTGTAATCGATTCGGCAACGAATCAGCGGTTCGGTAGCCAGTTCTGAGTGGTACACGAATATGTTCGGCAAGATGAAAAATGCGAGGAAAAATGACCGCACTTTGTTTGCCATAAAAACGCCTGTAAACTGCGTTCGTAGCGTTGTTGATGACGTTCGATATTGCGGATTTTGCCTTGTTCGATGACAAGGGGTTTCAAATAAAGGAAATTCCATGATTAAGCCCTCTGTAACGGCACATACACTTTTTTGAATCAATTCTTGATATTCTTCCTGTGCGTCACTTTGAATGGTAATGCCACCGCCACTGCAGGAAAAACAAAGCCTTTTTCTGTGTCTTCAATAAAACGAATTGCCACCGCACTTTGCAATTTTCACCGTCAAAAATACCGAATATACCGGTGTAATAGCCACGAGGTTGTTGTTCCGCCTGTTGAATAATTTGTACGGTTTTTCTTTGGGAGCGCCACTGATAGATCCGGCGGGTAACAGTTTGGCGAAGAAGAGACCTGATTTCTTTCTGCCAGTTTTTCGCCAATCCACCACGAATTTCGGAACTGGTTTGCAAAAATGGCGCCGCGTTCTGTTTGGATTTCTTCCACATAACGAAAGCGAGTCACTTGAATGTTTTCAGCGACGGTGGCTAAATCATTGCGCATTAAATCCACGATGGTGTAATGTTCCGCTGTTCTTTTCTGGTTATTGAGCAAGGCGGCTTTGAGCGTAGGGAAGTGTTGCATCAATCGTGCCTTTCATCGGATAAGTGAAAATCTGGTTGTCGTATAAATTGACAAAACATTCCGGTGAAAAACACACAACTGATCTTTGAACAACAACATGTATTTTTGCCCTGGCTGTATTGGAAGAGTTGACGCAGTGAATAGGTTTTCAATCGGTGTCGGTAGGTCAGATTCAGCAAATAGGAATTGCCGAAGTGCTGTTCTCTGTTGTACCAAATCAAAGCCCTTTTTGATAGTCGGCAAAATCCATTGGCTGTTTATGTAAATGAAAAGGTGGCATCGGCGATGTTTTATGCGGCAAATCTTCCCGCCAATTCATGTTGGTATAGTCTGGAAATTGGACGAAAATCCCTTGTTCAGCCATTTCATTTAACGGACACAATATCGGTTTTTGTTGCTCAAAAATCGATTAAAAAGAAGAAGGGCGTCGCTTTTTGCCAAATTGGTTTGCTTGTTGAATAAAATCTTGCCACATAACATTATCTCGTGAAAAATCGGCGAAAATTTTAGCTTAAATCGCCATAAAATTATATACTTCACCGCCTATTTAGCCCTTTGAGAAAGATGTTATGTCACTACTGATCATCAATAATCACGATTCTTTTACGTTCAACTTAGTGGATCTCATCCGCCGGTTGAAGGTGCCATTTCAAGTAGTCAATGTGGAAGAACTGGATGTAGATGCCGTGGGACGATTTTTCTCATTTATTGATTTCTCCCAGCCCTGATGTGCCGCGCGCTTATCCGCAATTATTTGAGTTGCTGGCACGTTATCAGCACAGCAAATCCATTTTAGGGCGTGTGTTAGGGCATCAAATGTTATGTGAATTCTTTGGCGCAGAATTACATAATCTTCCGTCACCACGTCATGGGCAAGCCAAGCAGTTGCAGTGTGTGGCAGAATCCCTTCTCTTTAAAGATATGCCGCAGGCCTTTCAAATTGGCTTATATCATTGCTTGGGCGGTAAGTGAGCAGAATTTCCCAGCGCATTACAAATTACCGCCCGTTGTGATCATAACATCATTATGACTATGCAGCATAAAACGTTGCTGATTTACGGTGTGCACTCACCCGGAATCCTATATTTCGAATACGGTGAGCAAATTTTTGCAAATTGGTTGCTGGACTCTTAAGAATCGCCATCAAAGTGCGGTGCTTTTTCGCTGCATAGATCGAGATCACACAAATCATAAAAATCCTTTCTCTCCCTTTGTTTTGCGCAAAGGCTTCTTTATGGTGAGACGCGATATTCAAAACGTTGTCAAACCAAAGGAGTTTTTGATGAACATTGTTTTTCCTCGATCGTACCAGTATTCCCGCAAGCCATGATATTCCACGCCCAAGCTTTCCACACACTTGGACGGAATATGACCGCACTTTTGCCGGAGGAAACCTTTGAACGCACCAAAGACGCCGATATTGTGGTGACCAACAAAGTGGTGTTTGATCGAGAATTATTAAGCCGATTACCAAAATTAAAACTCATCGCCATTACGGCGACCGGTACCAACAACATTGATTTAGACGCTGCGAAAGACCTCGGCATTGCCGTAAAAATGTGCCCGGTTATTCCAGTGTACCGTGCCGGAGCATGTATTGGGCACTGATTTCTCATTAAAACATAGCCTTATTGGGTATCATCGCGATCAAGTGACCTCTGATCGTTGGGCCACCTGCGGACAGTTCTGCTACATCGATTACCCGATAACAGATGTGCGTGGCGCGACGTTAGGTATATTTGGTAAAGGTTGCTTAGGCACAGAAGTGGGGCGTTTGGCGCAATTATTGGGCATGAACGTATTGTATGCGGAACACAAAGGCGCAAGCCACATTCGTGAAGGCTACACTGAATTTGAAACCGTATTGAAACAAGCGGATATCGTTACGCTGCATTGCCCGTTAACCGACACCACTAAAAATTTAATCAATGCTGAAACGTTGGCATTAATGAAACCGACCGCTTATCTCATCAATACCGGGCGAGGTCCATTGGTAGATGAAAGCTGCATTATTAGATGCGCTAGAAAACAGCAAAAATTGCCGGTGCGCCTGGATGTGTTGGTCAAAGAACACCGGAAAAAGGACAACCCATTAATTCAAGCGGCAAAACGTTTGCTGAAATTTATTAATCACGCCGCATATTGCGTGGGCGAGTGATTCAGCCGTCACCACCTTTAGTGAATAAAGTCGCGCAAAAATATCGAAGATTTTTGTGGTACGGTGAAAAGTAATTCATTTCCTGTGGTATTATGTGGCGCCTAAAGGGCGCCATTTTGATGCAAAATCACTTTCTAAGCGAAAGAAACCCGAACCGAGATCTCATCACAGCTGCAATGTTATTCGTCCAACGATCGCCTTTTGCCGGTGAAAAGCACAAAAACCAGAATTAGCTCCGATTAGCGTTTATTCTGCGTACGCCACACCGGTAAACCAAGACCAAACCGCGTCATCAGTCACGTTCTCACAGAAAAAGATTTTGCGCACGCACACGCGACTTATGTGAGCGATGTGTGAAACCGTGCCGAAGCGCGTGGCAATACGATGGCGGTCGTGGATACGATGACCAACGTCTTTTACGTGGTGCGGATGCAAACCACACTGCCGTGATTATTGATGGTGTAAAAAGCGATCGGTGTCATTTACGCTTTTGATTTCTGGTGGATTAGCTAGCAACATCGAACGCATCGAGGTCTTACGCGGTGAGCAATCTGCGCTTTGGGAAGTGATGCAATGGGCGGTGTGATTTATATCACCACCAAAAAGGCCTAGAAAAAGAGGCAAAACCCAATGTTGACTATGATTTTGCTTTGCAGGATCTCACCATGCACTGTTGATGGTTCATTAACCTTTCGAGCTCAAGCAACAATTTCTAGTATGCGTGCATGGTGACAGCCACCACACCAGGTATTTCAGCACTCAGCAGAGACCGTTTTAACTACACGGCACAACGAGGTACAGCGGTCGTCAGCCGGTGGAGCAAGTGACGTGATGAAATTTCCACCGTGATAATGCCTCTCTTCGTTTTGAGCTATGACGATAACCAAAAAGGCTTTGATTTCTTAACCTCTCAGCGGTCAAACACGCTAACTGATAACAGTGCAACAGATGAAAAGGTCATTACTCATCGCAGTGATACCTTTAGTAAATTAAGTGTGGTTTCTTAGGTAATGGCGATGAATTACTTAGAACATAAAGTTGGCGTACAGCTCAGATATCAAGCGAGCAACGATACGGTTGGCTATGCCTCAGCTTACGATGCGATCTCACGCGAACTACCAATTAGATGTCAATTTCGATCATTGAAGGCACCATCACGCAAGGTTTTAAGTTTCTTAACAGACTATCAAAACAGATTTTAACTCGTCTATTTCGTCATGTGCGAGAAAAAGCTGTATTGATGTGTCGCGGCAGAATATCGCCTATTACACGATGCGGATCATGGTTTGAATGTGAGTGGTCGTTACACTGATAAGCTCTGAATACGAAAACCCATGGACAGGCCGTATTAGCCGCTTATCGCTTACATCAACAATGTGAAAGCACATGCAAGCATTGGTTCAGCAATTCAAAATCCGACAATTGACGGAATATTACGGCTATAACGCACGCTATCTGAGCAAACTCGATTTACAACCGGAAAAAGCTGCAGGGGGCGATGTTGGTCTTTATTTGAAACAGATGAGTCCACCGCCATGGCGTTGATATCACTTATTTCACGCGTAACGTGAAAAATGCGATTAATGGCGAAGTGATTAATTCCGTCACCTATGCAAGCGTGCCGTCAATCTTGATGGGAAGAGCAAGGTTAAAGGTCTTGAAGTGGCTTGACTAATGGTAAGATCACTGACGCATTAACCGCTTATCGCGAACTATACATATACCCAAACCCGAGACAGCAAAGGACTTGAATTGGCGCGTCGAAACATTTAGCCCAACACAGGCTTAGCCTATCAGATTACCGAGAAATTGGGCGCAGATGTGAATTTTGTCTTACACCGGCAAACGTTTGGATACCTACTATTCACCCAAGCTACAGTACACATAAAAGTGAAATTGCCATCTTTATACCTTGGCAAACGTAGGCGTGAATTACAGCAAAGTGGCGGAGAGTCTTTGACAGTTTACGCAAACCTCAACAACGTATTCAATAAAAATACGAAAACGTCATGGCTATGGCCAAGAAGGGCGTAATATTTACGTTGGCTTTGAGAGGATCGTTCTAATCGTAAGGCGGGCTTTGGTCCGCCGAATTTTTTAATCATGGCGGGCTGAAAAACCCGCCTTCGTTATATGAAAAACATCCGTTATTTTCACCGCACTTTTTCTTTCCTTTTCTGCATACGCTGAGGAATTTGTTTCGCTCACCTTGTGCAGCGATCGACTGCTTGCGGAAATTGCCCGTCCGGAGCAAATCGCGGCAATGTCGCCTTACTCTCAAAAATCCGCGCATGATGCTGGATAAAATTAATCGAGATAAACCCTATCCTTGAGCCGCAACTTACCGCATTGTTGCCTTATTTGGATAAAACGCTGTTGATTAATGAAACCTTTTATCCGCAATTGGTCGCTGATTTAAAACGCCTCGGCGCAAAAATTGTACCCATTAACGACAGCCCGCAAAACGCCAGAAGAATTGTTTGATTTGATGTTACAACTGGGCAAACTCATCGGTAATGAAGCTCATGCGGAACAGTTGGTGGGAAAATTAAAATCTCAAAAAGACCAAACTAGATGTGACATTGACCGATACGCTAATGTTGTCGGAAACCGGCGTAGTGGAACCCTATTTTCCCGCAATATAATGTGTTGTTAGCATTGCTTGGGTTAACGCCATTAAAAACACATTAACGCCACAAAAATTTTTCGTTGGAAAAAGTGTTGCTTGCTCAACCTAACGGCTTAATCGAAATCACTGACCAACAAAGCTATAACGAACAGGCAGAATTGCTTGACCATCCGCTGTTAAAAATACTTTGAAAATCGACCGCACTTTCGTATTCCGATGAAATATACTTAGTGCCTTGATCACGGCGTGTGGCAAGGGGCGGAAGGATTTATCAACAATGGAAGTCGTGGAATTCTGACAAATCTCCCTTGAATGAGACAATCTTCCTAACCCCTCTTTTACTAAAGAGGGATTTTCTTTAGTAAATTAACCCCAGATGGCATATTTACCTTTTTGTGTATGAATGATTAAAATGAAGGCATCAGAATGATAAATTATCGATACAACAGTCCCCCTCTTTAGTAAAGAGGGGTTGAGAGATGTAACAAAGTGAAAACGAAGAACATACCAAATGATCTTTGGATTGCATAGGAAATAGCACCTTGACAAAAACACAAAAATTAAATACCGCAACTTTTTCATTCTTGCTGTTGATAACAGGCATCGCCCTTATCATCAACTCAGCGATTTTGCCCATCTTAAAAATGCGGATGGGGTGCTGACTGACATGCGTTCGCTTGTGCTAGGGATATCCGTGTTCCGCGCATTGGTTTAGCGATTTTAACCGGTGCCAGTCTTGCCCTGGCGGGTAATGCCATGCAGGGGATCTTCCAAAATCCATTGGCAAGCCCCGGTTTGCTCGGCAGTAGTGCCGGCGCGACGGCGGCCAGTGTGCTCGTTCTTTATTATTTTTCTGTGCCGTTTACGGTATTGCTATTCGGCGGTGTTGCGGGGGCATTAGCGGAGTTTTCTATTGGTTTATGCCATTGCCAAAAATCATGGCACGACCATGATGCTCCTCAGCGGTTTAGCCGGGTGAATATGTTACTTGGCGCCGCCATTGCGTTGTTGTTATCTAACGCCGAAAGCCCTTGGGCATTGGCGGGCTTTATCGTTGGTTGCAAGGCTCATTGGTGTGGGCGAAGCTTGACACTTTGGCGATTTCACTGCTGATCGTCTCTGTTTGGTTGGTTTGTTTATACCGCGAACGCCGTTATGTGGATTTATTCAGCTTTGGTGAAGAGACCGCCGGCACCATGGGGATCGATCCGAAACGCAGCTTTCTTTTTATCACCACCTTTGGCGTTGCGTTGCTCGTCGGCGCAACTATTCCACAAACGGGTGCCATCGGTTTTATCGGCTTAATCGCACCGCACTTTGCACGAATTTTATTGAAGCAACGCCCATCACAACTTTACATAACAAGTGCCTTATTTGGGGCTTTATTGTTTGCTCATTGCAGATCTTTTGTGTACAATATGTGCCGTTTTTCTCTCACATTTACATCGGCACACTCACGGCAATGATTGGTGCGCCATGCTTGATTTGGATTTTATTGACGGAACAACGCAGATTGGCAAGGTAACTTTATGATCAAAATCGAGAATCTCTCCCAACCTTACGGGTTAAAAGGCATTCACTGCACTATCCCTACGGGCAAATTGGTCGGCATTATGGGTGCTAATGGTGCGGGTAAATCGACGTTGCTGAAAACGATTGCCCGGTATTTTGCCTATCGAAAAGCGGTGAAATTTGGTTTGATGATAACAGATTAACCACCATGAGCGCCGCACAAAAAAGCCAACAGTTAGCTTACCTTGCACAAAATACGGAGATTCACCGATTTATCTGTGTATGATGTTATCGCGTTGGCTACCGAATCCGCTTAATCGAGCTAAAGAACAAGAAAAAGTGCGGTCGATTTCAGAAACGTTTTCTGTTTCTCACATTTATTAGAAAAATCCTTTCGGCAACTTTCCGGCGGTGAAAAAGCCCGTGTACAACTTGCCCGTTGTTGTATCAAAAATGCCTCTTTATTGCTTGCTGACGAACCCATTGCCGCCCTCGATCCGTTTTATCAAATCGATGTTATGGAACAATTAAAATCTCTTACGCCCAGCCACACCTGTGTGGTCGCAATCCATCACCTTTCTTTAGCTATAAATTCTGCGACGAAGTGATTTTATTGAATCAAGGAGAAATCATCGCGAGTGGCGAAACGACCAAGCGTATTAATCGGTTGAGCATTTGGTAAACGCGTTTTCATATTCATGCGCGATATTAATCACAGTAAAACAAAGTATCGGACACATCCACTTAAATTAGTATATTAAGCGTGCTAAGACAAGAGAGAGATGATGAAATTTTTATTTATTCTTTTATATCTCTTTTGTTTCGGCTTTCGTATCTGCGAAGTTGAAGCACCGCCCACTTCGTTCCGTGGAATTTACTTATCGAAATGAAAGGCGAAAAGAGAAAGCGTGCCAAGCATTATGTTGCAAAAGCCATCAACGTTTTCCGGATTGTGGATAACTGTTATGCCGGCAGGGTGACGGAATTAGAGAAAAGACGGGCGCCGAAAAGAACTCAATTTAATTCGCCAAGCCTGGTCGGTTTGGAAAGCCGCAGCGCGATGGCGAGACAAAAAGATCGTTTTACCACGGCCTCGGCATTGACACTCATCGGCAAATCGTTTATTGGATCATTATCCTTCTTCTCGTTTGAAATGTCAGTTCGAAAGACGGATATGAAGGTAGTCGCCATAGCAATATGCATTTAACTTCGAGTTATATTGTGTGCTCGGAGAATTTTGCCGAAAAAGTCATTGATGAATTAATTATTGACGATAATGTGTTTCTCATTAGGCCACCGATTATGGTTTTTAGATCCCTGGGGATATATCCTGGTACGTGTTACTCATGTTGATAATCATCAGTGCGTGGCCGATGCGGTAAGTATTTATATTAGCAATACAAGACAAAATATTATAAATACAAAGCCGATTATATTGCTTATCCGGATAAAACTACCCTTCAAATTGGTTTTACTTTAGATTCGTTTCTTCATTTTCCAGTCATTGCCGGTAAATCTTCCAGAGAAAAGAATGTTACTTCGGTAAATTATGCCAATGCGAGTGTTTTCTGTCAGATCAGCAGATGGAAGAACGATGCGTGTGTATAAAATATACAGATCCTAATAAAGATAAAGACTATATGGGATTAGGGAATCATATTCAATGGCGTGTTGATGGTCTTCAAAAATAAAAATATTCTGTTAAAATTAGATAGCATTGATCAATGGAACAGCGAATTATGAGTATTGGTTTAATATCACAGATTAATTTGAGAATATTTATGATTGAATGGTTAATTAGTTTCCAAGTTTTTTTCCTGGTTTATTCACTGGGATGTTTTACGCTACCTGATTCATTGGAGACTGAGTAGCATTGGTTTATGTTAGGCAGTGTTTTTACTTGTCGCGAAATCGCCGTGCCTGGGATGTTTTTATTATGGTGGGGACTTGCGGTAGCGGTGATTGCCAGGGTGATAGGTGATTTTACCGATTCCTCTTTTTTGTTCTGGTATCCAATTTTATGTTACGATCATTCTTGTTTTAAAATAACGCATTATTCAGCCAGTTTTATTAGATGCGATAAATTTAAGGAATAAAATGAAAACATTTGATTATTTTGCTCACCCAAATTCACAGGTTTTAACCGCACTTTAGTGGAGGAAGTCTAAAGCGACCGGCAAATCGGTGTGGAAGCGGTGATTCGTGATCCTATATACATTAGATTTTAATCCGGTGTTGTCTTGGTTTGAATTGAGTGCAACAATGGATGGCATTGTGCCGGCTGAGATTAGTTTGAGCAAATTGATTGCAGAAGCCGAATTAATTACCTTTATCTACCCACTTTAATTGGATAGGTTCAGCAATAATAAAGGTATTTGAATCGTGTGTTAAGTGCAGCTTCGCCTACAAAAATGAAAATGGTGCGTCTGTTGGTTTGTGGGAAATAAAAAAGTACAGCATTTTATTACCATGGGAAATAGCATAGAAAATATCAACAACTGGCTTTTGATAAAGCCTTGCAATCTTCATTTGGTTGATAGGTTGTTGTTTTGCGGAATAACAGACATCAAACATGAGTTTTTTGGCAATATTCATTTATTAGATGAGGTGGGGTATCAAGTGGTTTAACTCCGTCTTTGAAAAACATTGGAAAATTTATTTTTTACTTTTGCCTTCTGAGGCGAAAATTAATGCAAGAAAAATTCAATTAAATCATTTTCTTTAATTAGCCGATTATTTGGAAATTTATTTTATCGCCAGCCAACAGATAATATTCTTTCCTGGCGTATTTGCATGGTTAACACCAATTATCTGAGTGTGGCCATTAACGGAAGATGCAGAAGAGATCAACAAGCCTTAGACGCATTACAAATGCCGATGATTTAACTTTTGGAGAAAGAATACCCAAAAGTTATTGGGTGAGAAGGCGCAGTGTAGCGCAAATTTCTGTATGATATTTCAGTGATTTTGAAAACTTTCGTCAAGAACGTAATTTACCGCCAAGTAACCTTGATCATTTGCCATGTTGCTTTTAACGGCCTCATGGTTGGAAGACAGCCTGGAATTCATTATCGCAACAGGACTTGTTTGAACGGTTTTATTGTATGCAGCGAAGTTTTTAAACAAGATTGAACAGTAGCAGGACTGCCATTTTATCGTGCGATGGCGGCCTCTTACACGCGAATATTATCCGCCATGGCAGATGAATTGGAGTCTGTTGACGTAATTGAAGGATGAAAACTCAACTGATCCTTTTCGGCAAAAATCCTGACGGAACGATATAAAAATTCCGTTGGGATTTTTTCTTTATAGAAAACAACAGTGACGGCGATAAATTCCATCTAAATATTGTGTATAAATCGCACCGGAACTGCTGTTGACACCTGCCATGGCACGTCCTAATAATTCGCCATAAATATGGATATTGCCGTCTGCGGCGACTTCAGCACCTTGTTCACATCGCCATGACAATCAAATCACTGTTTCGCATAAACCTGTTTGTCGATAACATTATGCGGCACAATTTTGTGGGTAAATCGCGTAGTTCCGGAAGGATTTCAGAGGTTAACGTAATATTGCAAGAATGGAGAGATTGGCGGCAAGAATAAGTTCTCTTTGCAGATGATTTTGCCAATCTGCCACGCCAATAAGACCGAATTTGATATTCTGCCAATAAGTCTCTGTGCGATAAGATTAGCTTTTTCCAGCATCGGATTGAACTGCAAAATCACCTCAATATTTTTTAAATAATGATGGCGAGGTTTTGCTTTTTCTTTGCCAATGCAGCAATGGCAGTCAAGCTTGAACTATTAATACTGATAAACAGCTGAAAATTGACCTGTTAATGGATTCGATAATATCTTGAGCCGCAGCAAAATTCCAATGAAAAGTTTGCTTAATGATAATGAATTATTGCAAAATCGGCAACTTCAACCCTAATTAAGGAATCCGATTTATGCTCTGCCATTATAAAGCCCAAAAGAACAAGGCATATATCTTTATATATTGAAAAACGCAGTCAATTTGATGCGCTACCTGACGCATTGTTAACGGCACGGTAAACGATTTTGTGATGTTGTTAATCTCGCCGGCAGCAAACCGTTAGTCAATGCGGATAAAACGGAGTGTTGCAGCAAATTAAAGAGCTTTTACTTACAAACGCCGAAAAAAAGACGATTGGTTGTTTCGTCTATAACGGTTTAAGTTTAGTAGATTTTTATTCTATTGATGAATAGTTAAAAACACCATAAAAAATGACCGCACTTATCTCCTCGATGCGGTCATTTTATTAGTATTTTATTTTGCGAAATAACCGTCCATTTTTATTCACCTTCTTTAGCACATCCCATACGCTTCTTGTTTTACCGGGGTTGTCGGTGCTTGCGTTGCTGACTGCGACATGAACCGGTTTAAAGAGGACTTTGTTGGCAGAATAGTTGATTTCTGTCAGCCCAAACAGGGAATGGTGCGAGCACTGCTGCAATCCCAACTGCCATAGGCAGCTGATGCCGACCCATTTAATGTCTTCCGGTTTGTGTAAGTTTTAACGGTCGGGTGGTGGCATCGTTTTAAATAGCTTTTTATAGACCTGTAACGCACCGCTGGCACCGGTGAGTTTCGTTTCACCGTTATCGTCTCGACCAAGCCAAATGGTGGTGACGTTTTTCGCCATCAATTCCGACAAAACCAAGTGTCGCGAGCATCGTTAGTGGTACCGGTTTTGCCGGCTAAGTGTAAATAGGCGTAATCCGGTTGTAGGCTGTGAGCTGTGCCACGATCAACCACTTGTTGCATGGCAAAGAGTGTTTGAAATGCCGCTTCACGTGGAACCACTTGCTTCGGTTCAAATTACGGGAATAAACACATTGCCTTTGTCTATCCACCACACTGTTGATGGTGCTGAGCGGAATGCTTGCCCTTCGTTAGCGATGGTTTGCAAAGTTTGGTCACGTCATAAGGTGAAATGGCGTAGGAACCCAGCAACATTGAAGGCACTTTCGGAATCGTGACTTTATCCCACCCCATGGCTTGTTGCACTGAAATCACTTTGGTTAACCCCAGCTTCATGCCAATATTGACCGTTGGGATATTTAATGAACGTACCAACGCATCCATCAGCATGACCGAGCCGCTGTATTTGCGGTCGTAATCGCGCGGCTGCCACGGCGGGCTACCTTTACATTGATAGTAATCGGTTGGTTGTTAATCGGTGTGTTCAACCGAAATTGATCCGGATACATAAGTGCGGTCAAATAAACGGATGGTTTTACCAACGAGCCGATTTGGCGTTTAGCCGATAAGGCGCGGTTGAACCCGGCAAATTGCGTTTGCAATCCGCCCACAATGGCGCGCACTTCACCGGTTTGGTAATCGGCAACCACCATGGCGGATTCCAAAAACGGATTTTTATGTTTGAGCTGTAAATCGGACACCGCACTGATTACCGCTTGTTCTGCGTGATCTTGTTGTTTCACGTCCAATGTAGAGAAAATTCGCGCCCCCAGGAGATTTTCTGTTTTGCCTTCGCCAAGCTGGTGGCGTAATTCGGTTTGTAAGGTTTGGATAAACGCCGGGTATTTACGGCTAATTTTCCCTTTTTCTTGCACACCGAGCGGGCGTTGGCTCAATAATTGATACAGTTCCTCACCGATGATTTTGTGTTCCAACATCAAATGCAACACCACATTGCGGCGTTCAAGGGCATTCGCTGGATTACGCCATGGGTTATAGAGGAAGGGCCTTTGACCATGCCCACTAATAACGCAATTTGATCTCAGGCTGATTTCGCGCACGGAACGTCCGAAATAAAACTGACTGACCAATTCAAAACCATGAATTTGGTTATCGCCGTTCTGCCCGAGGTAAATTTCTGTTTAAGTAGGTTTCTAAGATACGGTTTTTTGTCATAACGCCAATCGAGAATTAACGCCATCAAGGCTTCGTTAATTTTACGGGTGAGGTGCGCTCGTTACTTAAAAATAAGTTTTTAACCAGTTGTTGGGTCAGCGTACTGCCGCCTTGTACGGTATGACCCTGCCTGAATATTGGTGATCACGGCACGCAAAATGCCCAGCGGGCTGATGCCATCGTGTTGAAAAAAACGACGATCTTCCGTCAGTAATAACGCATCAATGAGTAAGCGCGGGTATTGTTGCAAAGGAAATCGCAAGGCGTTCTTCTTTGTCCGATTGCAAAATGGCGATCAATTTCGGCGCCAAGCGAAATTCATCAATCGCTTTTGACGTTAATCAGATCTTCAATGACTGCCAATTTATCGTTTTTCAAAAACGCAGAGCGAAAAACCCGTTGTGCCTCCGGTGTGTCGGGAAAAGGGAACGCACGACGCAATAAGACAATGGTGTTGTCTTCGATTTTAAAATCGCCCGGTGCTGCGATCATTGTGGTTTGGCGATATTCAGTTATCGAGCAGGAGCTGTTTAATTTGTTCAAGGCTGAGTTGGTCGCTCGACCCGAACACTTTCAATACGGCTATACACTTCCGCCGGCAAACGCCAAATTTGTCCGTCCATTTTGCTACGAATTTGCCAATCTAAATAAGCGGAATAGCAAAACAACATACAAAAAGGCGGTAAATGCATTTTTAATAGGGTCGTCGTCCAAGATTTTTCTGGTGTTTATCGAAGGTTGTTTCGAAGACGTATTTTGAGCAGGTGTTGTTGCCATATGCGTTACCGTTTGGGCTGAGTGTTGGGATTAAGCGCGGATAAAATCCAAGTAAGAATGTAAAAAACGGGCAAAATCTTCAATGCCACAAAAGGCGATACTTTCATCATCGTAATAATAAAAAGCCGTCTTCCAACGTGTCTTGATTCTCAATGGCGAGATTATTTGCCTTCGCCATCACTTCATCCGCGTTAATGTATAAGCTGTATTCGGCACCGGTTAACACACATCCGCCGCATGAGGCGCGGGCAAGTTTTGTAAATGAAAAAGTGCGGTGAAATCAGTTGTGATTTGACCGCACTTCAATGTTAAACCAGTTGGTAAAAGCCCTCGTGCTCCATGGAGCACTTCGCGACAGTGTTGCCTTGATGGGAGGTAAACTGAAAATCCATATTAGATGCTGAAAGAGGATCCGCAACCGCAAGTGGATGAGGCATTCGGGTTATTCACGATAAAACGTGAACCTTCCAAGCCTTCGGTATAGTCAATGGTGCCGCCGATTAAATATTGTAGGCTCATCGGATCGATAACCAATTGCACGCCGGCATTTTTCTACGGTTAAGTCGCCTTCATTGACTTTTTCGTCAAAGGCAAAGCCGTATTGGAAGCCGCTACAACCGCCACCGGTAATATAGACGCGCAATTTAAGTGCCGGGTTTTCTTCTTCGGTAATTAAAGACTTCACTTTTTGTGCCGCAGCATCAGTAAAGGTTAACGGAATGGATATCTCTGTCATATTGTATAATTCCCCACGATTTATTTGAGCGCGTATTATCTAATAAACTGACTAGTCCATTCAAGAATTTATCAGGATTTTTCTCTGTCACAGTGCTATAATTCCGCCCATTAATTTTTTAAATAGGGAGATAAACATGAGTATTCCATTAAGAACGGAAGAGGAAATTGTTAAATTACGTGAAGCCTGCAAACTGGCATCCGACGTGTTGGTGATGATCGAGCCTTATGTAAAAGAAGGCGTTACCACCGGAGAATTGGATCGCATTTGTCACGATTATATGGTGAACGTGCAAAAGTTATTCCCGCTTGCTTTGAATTATCATGGTTTCCCCGAAAGCGACTTGCATTTCGATTAACGAAGTGGTTTGTCATGGCATCCCAAGTTTTGATAAGCATCTGAAAAATGGCGATATTGTGAATATTGATGTCACGGTGATAAAAGACGGTTATTTTGGTGATAATTCCAAAATGTATATCGTTGGCGAAACCAATTTACGCAGTAAAAAGCTGGTGGAAGCGGCGCAAGAAGCCCTTTTATGTCAGTCTGCGTACGGTTAAACCGGGCATTCGTTTAAATGAAATCGGTAGAGCCGTACAAAAATATACGGAAGCTCAAACGTTTAGTGTGGTGCGCGAATATTGCGGCCATGGCATTGGGACGGAATTCCACTGCGAACCACAGGTTTTGCATTATTATGCAGACGATGGCGGCGTGGTGTTAAAACCGGGCATGGTATTCACCATTGAGCCAATGATTAACGCCGGTAAAAAAAGAAGTGCGTTTAATGGGCGATGGGATGGACGGTGAAAACCAAAGACCGTAGCCATTCCGCCCAATTTGAGCACCAAATTGTGGTGACGGAAAACGGCTGTGAAGTGATGACCATCCGTGACGAAGAGATTGCCGAAGGGCGTATCCAACGAGTTATGGTGAACGTTTAATTAACTGAAATCCGCTACGTTTCCCGTGGCGGATTTTTCTATTTCCTGCTTTTTGCAAGACAACCTATGCTTTTTCCTTACGATACCCAAGCCGAGCTCACGCCAAGTGCGGTCAAAAATTCAAAGAGAAAATTTAAAACAGTTTGAGCTGGCGAATTTTTGACAAAAATAGCTATCGATCAACTGATTGCTAATCGTACCGCGTTTTTATGATCAATTCCTTTTGCACTTGTGGCGCTATTTTCAATTTACCGACAATCCCACATTAAGTCTGATTGCCGTGGGCGGTTACGGGCGGCAGGAAATGTTCCTCTTTCCGATTTGGATATTTTGATTTTAACGGAGTAAGTCCCAACCGAGGCGTTACAGGAAACGCTCGGTCAATTCGTGCAATTTTTATGGGATTGCGGTTTTTAACGTTGGGCAGAGCATCCGTACCCTTGCTGAATGTGAAGCGGAGGGCATGGCGGATATCACGGTGGCGACAAATTTGTTGGAAGCGCGTTATTTAATCGGCAATCAAACGTTATTCAAAACAGCTGGTCGCATTGGTGCAACTACCGACTTTTTGGTCAAAAACCGATTTCTGCCAGGCAAAGATTCAAGAAAAAAATGAGCGTTATCAACGTTATAACAATACATCTTACAATCTTGAACCCGACATTAAAATATAGTCCCTGGCGGCTTGCGGGATTTGCATTTGTTGTATTGGATTGCCCTTCGCCACAACGGGGCGAAAAATTTGCAGGAAATTTTTGCAAGCGGGATTTATTCATCCGGCAGAGTATGCTTTGTTGCTGAAAAGCCAACAATTTCTGTTTAAAGTGCGGTATGCATTGCATTTAATCTTGAAGCATTAGTGACAATCGCCTCTTATTTGATCGTCAATTAAAAGTCAGTGAATTATTGGGGTTCCAAGGCGAGGGCAATCAAGGCGTGGAAGCCATGATGAAGCCATTTTTCAGGCGCTACATTCCATTTCAGTTGCTGAGCGAATTGCTGGTCAAGCATTATCAGGAGCATTTTTAACCCCACATGAAGTGGTGAACGAGCAAGTCCCTTGATGTGAATTTCAGCTTGATAAATCAATTCATTTGTTTGCGTCATCGCCAATGCTTTGAACAACAGCCGGAAAGCATCCTCGATCTTTTCTATTATTTAACGCAATATCCGCAAGCGGAGATCCATTCCTCTGTATTACGTGAGCTGTATTTGGCGCTAGAGCAACGGCAAGGCTATTTATGCGATTTACCAACGGCAAGAGAAAAAATTTATTCGGTTGTTTAATCAGCCTAATGCCATTCAACGCGCATTTTTCCCCATGCATCAATACGGTGTGCTGACCGCCTATTTACCGCAATGGGGCAATATTGTCGGCTTAATGCAATTTGATTTGTTCCATTGTTACACCGTGGATGAGCATATTCTGCGCGTGATGTTAAAGCTGGAAAGTTTTTAGCGGAAACGTCGGCGCAAAATCACCCGATTTGCCATCAAATAATGCATCAAATTTCTGACCTCACTTTATTGTATATTGCCGCCTTATTTCATGACATCGCGAAAGGGCGTGGTGGCGCGCATGAATTGCTGGGGGCGGAAGATATACGCGAGTTTGCTGCACTGCATGGCTTCGACCAACGCGAAACAGAAACCATGGCATGGCTGGTGGAACAGCATTTGTTGATGTCGGTGACTGGCACAACGACGGGACATTCACGACCCGGAAATTGTGTTGAGCTTTTGCTGAGCGGGTGCGTAATCAAGTACGCTTAGATTATTTAACCTGTCTCACCATCGCCGATATCGTAGCGACCAATGAAACCTTATGGAACAGCTGGAAGCGTTCTTTATTGGCGACTTTTATATGATTACACCACGCAACAATTTGCCCAAGGGCTGGCAACCTTTGTTGGATAATCAGGCAAAGGCTGAAGAGCATCGCCACTTGGCGTTGTTAGAAATACGTGAAAAACACCGCACTTTCTGAGTTGCAAATTGAAAAAGCTATGGCAACGTTGTCCATTGGATTATTTTTACGTAATTCACCACAGCAAATCAGCTGGCATACACAACTGCTTGCCGAGTTTTGTGGTGATGATTGGTAAAAGTGAGCAATCGGTTTTCCGCCGGCGGTACGGAAATTTTTATTTATACCAACGACCGCCCGAACCTGTTTAATAAAGTGGTGAGTACCATCGGCGCGAAAAACTCAGCATTCACGATGCGCAAATTATTACCACGCAAGACGGCTATGTGTTGGACAGTTTTATTGTGACGGAACTGGATGGCGCCGAGTTGGCTTTTCGATCGTCGTCGAATGTTGGAAGACGCGTTGACGAAAAGCCTAACGTCAGAAACGGTGAATAAACAACGCCTGCGCGAAAAACACCATTTGGCTCATTTTCATGTAAAAACCGACGTGCGTTTTTGAATATTGAGAAAACCGATCAAACTGAAATGGAATTGTTTGCACTGGATCAGGCAGGTTTGTTGGCGGATGTGAGTGCTGTGTTCTGCGACTTAGAGCTGAATTTACTCAATGCCAAAAATCACCACCATTGGTGAAAAAGCAGAAGACTTCTTTATTTTAACGAACAAATTCGGACGTGCCTTGGACGAGTCGGAGAGAGCTGCGTTATTGACGCGTTTGTTGCAAATTTTAAATTAGTGTTTAAAGCATAAAAGTGCGGTCAGATTTAAAAACGTTTTTAAATCTGACCGCACTTTGCGTTTTATGAATTATGCCAATTCAGCAAAATGCAATATCTGCTGCTGCTAGCGTGCGCTCGATGTCTTCATCAGAATGCGCAAGAGACATAAAACCTGCCTCAAATGCAGATGGCGCCAGATAAACGCCTAAATCTAACATTTTGTGGAAAAAGTGTTTAAATTTTTTTCGGTATCGCACGTCATCACGTCTTGATAACAAGTCACTTCTTTTTATCAGTAAAGAAAAATGCCGAACATGCCGCCGACATAATTGACGGTAAACGGCACTTGATGCTTATAGGCAAGCTCGTTGCAAGCCTTTTGCTAATTTTTCCGTTTGTTGCGCCAGTTTTTGCTCATTACCGGCTTTTTCAATTCTGTTAGCAAGCGATACCGGACCGCCATCGCTATCGGGTTGCCGGATAAGGTGCCAGCCTGGTAAACCGTACCGGTTGAGGGCAATGTGTTGCATAATTTCTTTCTTGCCGCCAAAGGCGCCTACTGGCATACCACCGCCGATCACCTTTGCCCTAAACAGGTTAAATCTGGTGTGACATTGTAGTAACGTTGTGCACCGCCGAGCGCCACACGGAAACCGGTCATTACTTCATCAATGATGAATACGGCACGTATTGATCGCAAAGTTTACGTAACCCTTTGCAGGAAAATCATTTTTTCGGTGGAACACAGTTCATGTTGCCCTGCGACAGGTTCGACAATCACGCAAGCGATGTCGTCAGGATATTGCTCGAAGACTTGTTTGACAGAGTCGATGTCGTTATAGGTACAGGTGAGCGTGTGTTTGGCAAAATCTGCCGGCACACCCGGTGAGTTAGGTTGCCCCAATCGTTAATGCGCCGGAACCGGCTTTGACTAATAAGGAATCCGCATGACCATGATAGCAACCTTCGAATTTGATGATTTTATCTCGATTTGTATAGCCACGGGCTAAGCGAATGGCTGACATCGTAGCTTCGGTGCCGGAGCTCACCATTCTGACCATTTCAATTGAAGGGATAAGTTCACACACTAATTCGGCGAGTTCGATTTCCAACGGTGTCGGTGCGCCGAAACTCAAGCCGTTTTGTGCGGTTTTCATCACGGCATTTAAAAATAGCGGGGTGATTGTGTCCTAAAATCATCGGGACCCCAAGACCCCTACGTAGTCATATATATTGTTTGCCGTCTGTGTCATAAATATAAGCGCCTTGCGCTTTTTCAATAAAGACCGGTGTGCCGCCGACACCGTTAAAAGCACGAACCGGTGAGTTAACGCCGCCCGGAATAACATGTTGAGCGCGGGAGAAAAGTGCGGTTGAATTTGTCATCGTTTTTATCCTTATATACAAAAAAGTACTTTATTGTACTGAAAAAAAAAGAAGGTGAGTAAAAATATTTATGTAGCCTTTTGCCTTTGTGATATCCTTTGCACATTTTATTTTCATGGGAAAACCTATGTTATTGACGTTATTTGTTACATTTCTTAGGGGGCACTTTTTAACTTTACTTGTGATGCGCCCCGTTGCGATTAAAATCGGTTTGGTGGATAAGCCGAACTATCGTAAACGCCATCAAGGTGCAATTCCGTTAATTGGCGGCATTTCATTGTTTATGGGAAATCTTTGTTTTTATCTCATGCAGTGGGATCAAACGCGTTTACCTTATCTTTATTTATTCAGTATTTTAGTCTTGCTACTAATGGGCATTATTGATGACCGTTATGACATTAGTCCTTTCTTGCGCGCAGGCGTTCAGGCATTTTTAGCCATTCTCATGATCGATATGGGGAATGTTTACCCTCGATCATTTAGGGCAAATTTTAGGTACCATTCCAGCTCACGTTAGGATCTATCGGCTTAATTATTACTGTGTTGGCGACCATCGGTATCATTAATGCATTTAATATGATCGATGGTATTGACGGTTTACTGGGCGGATTGTCTTGTGTTTCTTTCGCTGCGATCGGTATTTTTGATGTATCGCGATGGGCAAATGGATTTGGCTTATTGGAGTTTTTGGCTTAATTATTGCAACGATTCCTTATTTAATGATGAATCTGGGGATTCCGTTGGGACCGAAATTTAAAGTCTTTATGGGTGATGCCGGCAGTACGTTGATCGGTTTTACGATTATTTGGATTCTGTTGCTAAGTACGCAAGGCAAAGGTCATCCGATGAATCCGGTGACCGCACTTTGGGTGATTGCTATTCCGTTGGTGGATATGGTGGCGATTATTTATCGTCGTTTAAGAAAAAGGAAGAGCCCATTCCGTCCGGATCGCTTGCATGTCCATCATTTGATGGTGCGTCAGGTTTAACTTCCCGTCAGGCGTTTTTTGTTAATTACCTTTGTCGCGCATTGGTGCCGGCTTTGGGATTTTAGGGAAATTTACTATATTAATGAATGGATCATGTTCATCGCATTCATTATTCTCTTCTTCCTTTATTCTTATTCTATTACGAAAGCTTGGAAGATCACCCGTTGGATACGTCGAATGAAAACGTCGTGCGGCTAAACGTGCCAAAACTAAATAGAAGTTAAATTTTTTTCACTCAAAAAGTTAGAGTTAAATAAAAATAACCAGAAATTTTATAAATTATATTCATTTTGGCTAAAAATAGCTGATGATAAATTTTTATACTAGACAAGCACTTTTTAAACTTTTAATATACGCCCCGCAACGACGCTTCAGCGCTCGTAGCTCAGTTGGATAGAGCGTTGGCTCTCCGGAGCCAAAGGTCGCAGGTTCAAATCTGTCGAGCGCGCCAAAGGTCATGCGAGTTCAACTTATTAAAATATGGTGGCTATAGCTCAGTTGGTAGAGCCCCGGATTGTGATTCCGGTTGTCGTGGGTTCAAGTCCCATTAGCCACCCCATCGGCGAGTAGCGCAGTTTGGTAGCGCAACTGGTTTGGGACCAGTGGGTCGTAGGTTCAAATCCTATCTCGCCGACCAATTTTAATTCTGAGGCTTCTCAGAATTTTT